>Ga0265293_10000854_pt1 | contig 70236 bp, 58 predicted proteins | sample Munlanlewell138R_FD_192505 | JGI IMG/M metagenome (GOLD analysis project Ga0265293, IMG submission 192505) | Leachate microbial communities from a municipal landfill in Southern Ontario, Canada - Leachate well 138R | ecosystem: Engineered > Solid waste > Landfill > Unclassified | place: Canada... | reverse complement strand
TGTTCAACGAAATCGGTCCCCGCTTTGCCGAGCGTAACGGCGGCTACACTCGCGTCCTGAAAATGGGCTTCCGTCAGGGCGACAACGCCCCGATGGCCTTCATGGAGCTGGTCGAGCGCGCTGAAGACAAAGAAGCGGTCGACGCCGAATAAATGTCAGCGCTGTAAAGCAAAAAAGCCCTCAACTTGTGGTTGAGGGCTTTTTTTTTGCGGCAATGCACGGGCACCCCGCCGACTTTTGATGTCGACGTCGGTGTCAGCGTTTGACTTGGCTCAGCCAGGCAGAAAAATTTCCACGACAAGTCCCGCGCCTGAATTGGACGAGGCTGTCAGCGTCCCTGCGTGGGCCTCCACGATGCGCCGGGTGAAGTGATAGCCCAGCCCGCTGCCCTTCTTGCCCAATGCCGCAGCACCACGGAAGTACGGCGACCCCAGTTTGTCCAACTCGTCGGCATCCAGGCCAGGGCCCTGATCGGCCACGCGAATGCGCAGACCGGTGTCGTCCCGCGTGGCACTGAGTTCGACCGGACTCTCGGGGGGCGAATACCGCAGGGCGTTGGCAAGCAGATTGCTGATCGCAACGCCGATCAAGGTGCTATCCACCTCGAACGTGCCTTCGTCAGCGTCGTGTAGATGAATGCGCCTGCGCAGGGGGGCAGGTTGCTGGCGAACGGCTTCTTCCAGCAGCTGGCGGATGCGGCACGGTGTACGCGAAAGCGACAGGGCGCCATTGTCCAACGCCTCGGTCATGAGAAAGCGTTCAACGAAGCCGGACAAGGTTGCCGCGTTGCCGCGAATCAGCGTGAGCCGCTGCGCGTCCTTGGGGCGCAGGTTCGGCGAATTGAGCTGCAGCATCTGTGCGGCCCGGTCAATGGCCGCCAGCGGATTGCCGAACTCATGGGAGAGCATGGCGACGAAGTGGCGCTGCTGCCTGGCCCGCTGGGTGACGATGGCGGTTTCTTGCTCGGCGGCGGCCTTGTCATGCTGCAGCTGGCGCAGGCGCAGTGCCAGCCCATAACTCATGACCAGAACGTGGACCAGCGCGGTCACCTGGTAGAAGTGGGCCGTCACGGCGCTCCAGGGAAGGAATCCTTGATTCATCATTGTGTTGACCAGTGCGCCGAGCGCGGGGATCACAAAGGCGATCAGGTAGATCATCCACTCGGCGCGGCGGTCGTGGCGCCAGGCTTGGATCAGCAGGCCCATGGCGATCACGAAGTTGAGCACATTGAGGTAGTTTGCCAACTTCACGACGAGCAGGATTTCGTTCGTCACCAACGACGGTTGCAGCGCGAAGAAAAGCAAGACCAGGTTCAGGACGATCGTGAACAGGTACAAGCGATGGATGCGCGGATGGGTCCGCTTGAGCGTCAGCAACCGGTCCCACATCAGCGCAATGAACGCGGCGGCGCCCAGCCAGCCGATGCGCGGGATGGCGTCCATGATCCAGGTCGGGTGCTCGGCGAGCAGCACGGGCAGATAGCCGGTCGCGCCCAGGTGGAAGAGCAGTTGCGATGCCACATAGCCCGCGTAGGCGGCCATCACCACATCGCGCAAGCGCGCCCCGAGAATGACATACAGTGCAACTGCAATCAGCAGGACGCCAAAGTACAGGCCGTGCAGAAAGTTGGTACGCGTCTCGTGGCTGGTGAAGGTCTCCGCGGGGAGCAGTTCGGCATACACGTTGATGGCATTGGTCGTGCGCACGCGGAAATAAAGATGCATGCCGGGGAAAGTGTCCAGGGGCAGTACGGACAAGCGCGTCAGCGGGCGATTGTGGTAGTTGCGGTGATAACCCAGTGCATGCATGTTGAAGCTGCCATCCTGGCGCTGCACCCAGATATCCAAGGCTTCCAGTTCCGGTGAGCCGACCGTGAGCATGCGATGCGGGGGCTGGCCGTCTTGCGGCCCCAACTCAATGTGGAACCAATGCGTGTCAGTGCCATAGCCGAGGCTGCGGAAATCGGGCAGGCGCACGAAGTGAGCGCGGACGAAGTCCGCTTGTGAAACCGTTTCGAAAGGCAGCGTTCCGCCGGTATCCACGAAATGCGTCAGCCGACCTTCCAGCGAAAACGGGGGAGGCGTCGGCATGGCCCGAGCCGGGGCGCTTGCCGATAGGGCGATCACGATCCCGATCATCATCGGCAGCAAGCAGCGCAGCAGCCGTAGACGGCACCACGACGAGGCGTGAGGAATAGGCGCCTTTCTCCCGCGCTTCACGGTACCAGCTCGCAATGCGCGGCAAAGGTGTAGCCCTTGCCGTAGCTGGGCCGCAGCGGCAACTCCAGACCACACGCAGCCTGAACCTTGCGCCTCAAGCGGCTTGCCGTGTTGTCCAGATTGCGCAGGGTGAACGGCGTCTCCTGCTTGTCCAAATGCACCAGCAAGGCCTCCCGAGTGACTGCCTGGCCTGGCGTTTCACACAGTGCACACAGCAATCGCACCTCGGCATGAGTCAGATCGAGCGCAATGCCGTTGGGGGTGTGCAGTCGCCAGTCTTTGGGATGCAGCCGCCAGCGCTGCTCGGTGGGGCAGGGCTGGCTGGCCTCGTGTCGTGCCAGGCGGCGGAGCACGCCATGACAGGCCGCTTCAATGACTTCCAGGGAGCTGAGCTTGGACAGATAGACGTCGGCGCCCGCATGGAAACCGAGCACCTGATCGTCATCGGCATCCAGCGCCGTCAGCATCACGATGCCCGTCGTGTTGCCCGAATCCTGGGCGCGGACCCGCTGCGCAATGTCCAATCCGCTGGCGCCCGGCAGCGCCACGTCCAATAACAGCAAATCGAAATGCCTGGTTGGCCAGACAGAGAAAAAATGCTCCGCGCTGTCAAAACCTTGCACGGAAAAACCGCGCAGTTCAAGGAACTCCACCAGGTCTGCCAGGAGCCCGGCATGGTCTTCCACCACAGCGATGTGATAAGGGGAGGGCATGGGGCTGGGCGTCATGGGTGAGGAATGACTGAATGTACCGAATTGTATCGATCGAGCGCCGTGGATGGGTAGATTTTGACAGCATTTGACAGAAAAGAAGCGTCCCCTGGATGGGCGGCGATTTTTATACTTTTCAAACGATGACATTGCATTGCTAAGAGGCAAATCATGCACCGCCTTCCCCTTGTGGCCGCGGTCACCCTGACTGCGGCTGCCGTGAGTTCCTGTGGTGGCGATGGCAGCAGTAGCAGCGGCCCCGAGGCCGATGCGGTGCGCCAGGCCGCCGCGCGGCTCGACACGCTGGTGCCGCAATGGATGGCCCGCACCGGCGTGCCCGGCGTGGCGGTCGCGGTCGTTCATGGCGGCCAGACGCTGTACGCCCGGGGGTTTGGCGTGCGCCAGGCGGGCGCGGATGCGCGGGTGGATGCCGACACGGTGTTCCCGCTCGCCTCGGTGTCCAAGTCGCTGGCCGCCACCGTTATGGCCGCACATATGCCGACCCGTGCGGACTGGAGCACGCCCATTCAGCGCTTGACGCCGGACTTCGTCCTGGCCTATCCCGACGTACAGGGCAACAGCCACTTGAGCCTGGGCGATCTGTTCGCCCACCGCAGTGGACTGCCCGACCATGCCGGCGATCAGCTCGAAGACCTGGGCTATACGCGCGCCGAGGTACTGGAACGCCTGCGCCATGCCGCGCTCAACTCCTACGGCAGCTACGCGTACACCAACTTCGGTCTGACGGCCGCCGCGCACGCGCTGGCCAAGGCGCACGGCATGGATTGGGCCACGTTGTCCGCGCAGGCCTTGTACCAACCGCTGGGCATGACGCGCACCAGCTCGCGCCATGCCGATCTTGAAGCTCAGGCCAACCGTGCCTGGAGCCATGTGCAGATCGGTTTGAGCTACGACAGCTATGGCGCCGAACCTGCCCGCTACGCCGTGCAGCAGCCCCAGCGCCAGCCTGACGCGCAAGCGCCCGCCGGCGGCGCCAGCGCCAGCGTGGCCGACATGGCGCGCTGGATGGCGCTGGTGTTGGCCGAGGGCCGGTGGCAGGGCCGTCAACTCCTCGATCCTGCCGCGCTGCGCGCCGCACTGACCGCCCGTCCTGGCGGCGCCTATGGCTATGGCTTCAATGTGGGCCCCGATCCGCACGGACACCCCAGTGTCTCGCACTCCGGTGCCTTCTTGCTGGGCGCGCACACCGCGTTCATCCTGTGGCCAGAAGCGGACCTGGGCATTACCGTGCTCACGAATGCGCAGCCGCGCGGTCTGGCCGAGGCCATTGCACTGGCCTTTGGCGAGCAGGCTCTGGGCGATGCGGCCGACGGCGTGCCCAGTGCCGACTGGCTGGCCGTCATGCAGGAAAAGATGCATGGGCTCTACCGCCCCCTGGGTCGGCTGGCCGATCAGCCGCCGCCTGTGACGCCTGCGCCGCCCCAGCCCCTGGACCGCTACGTCGGCCGGTATGCCAATGCCTACTACGGCGATGCCCAGGTGGCGCTTGGCGAAGGCGGCACGGTGCTGGATCTCGTGCTTGGCCCCGCCCAGGTGCGCCATCGCCTGCGCCACCACGATGGTGATCTTTTTTCGTTCGCGTTGCAGGGCGAGAACGCCCCGCCGGGTTCCGTCTCGGCCGTGGCGTTCAGCCCGGACGGCCTGGGGCGGATGCAGATCGAGTACTACGCCGAAGACCTGGCGAGCGGGCGCTTCGAGCGCCAGGCCGACGGCCGCTGACCACGGGGGTTTCCCCGCAAAAAAATAGACCAACAAGGAGTTTCAGCAATGCACCCCTTTCCTCAACAAGACAGGGCCCCGCTCCCGGCGCCCGCCGCCATCGCGCTGGCATTGACGCTTACCCTGGCCCTGGCCGCATGTGGCGACGAAAGCGATTCCACGACCTCGGGCGGCGCTGGCGCGCCGTCGCCCAGTGCAACCGTTGTCTGCAAGGACTACGACAACAAGGATACGAAGGTTGCGCCCAAGACCATCACCATCCGCAACAACGCCGACGGCCCGATTTACCCCGTGCTGGCGACCAGCATGAACCTCGACAACGAGTGGGTCAGGGCGTGCAAGCGCACCAATGACGCCATCTTCGCCGATGCGGTATACAAGCTCTACGTCAACGATGGCCAGGGCATTGCGCCGGGTACGGCGGTGACCCTGACGCTGCCGCTGTACAGCGAGCTGTCAGCCGGTAAGTACGTCACCTGGTGGAACGGCGGGCGCGTGGTGCTGGCCGACCGCAACAAGCGCCTGCGCGGCGCCGAGGACAAGCCCGTGGCCACGCCCGTCAACGTAACCTGCCAGGGCCAAGGGACCGCGTGCAGCCTGAGCACCTATACCAGCCCTGTGCAGTTCCAGGAAGACGTGTTCGCCCAGCTTTCCGAATACACCTTTGGCGATGCCATCGTTCCGCCGGGCCAGGGCACGCCGATGCTCAAGCCCGAGAACGTGGGTTACAACATTTCCTACGTGGATCACGTCTACATGCCCGTGGCCATCGGTGTGCGCGGCAACCCCTACATCGGTTACAGCGGCTCGGCCAAGAAGCTGTCTGAATTCCGTGCCGCGCTGCGCGATTTCATCCAGCCCGGCCGTCTGGGCGAGGGTTGGCCGGTCTACAACATGAGTGAGCTGCGCCTGCCCGGTGGCTACAACATCATCGCGCAGCGCGGCGGCTACCTGCTGGAAGATCCCGACGTGCCCGTCAAACCCGCAGATGGCAAGCACCCGCCCGTGCTCACTGTGCTGAAATGCCTGGAGGGTCAATGCACCCCCGGCGAGCAGCGCAGTATGCAATGGGGCCAGGCGGTGCAGAACATCCAGGACCTGTGGGGCGCCTGCGTGGACTGGGGCGGCGAGGACATCTCGGCCTACACCCGCAAGAAATACCCGGCGGACTGTCCCGCTCCGCAAGCCATGCGGGACGACATGGCCCTCATCAAGGCCTTCTTCGCCCAGAACCACCAGCAGTACTTGGCGTTGTACAAGCAGCAACTGTGCGTGGGCGACCCCATCGGTTCGCGCAAGATTCCCGCGCACGTGGCCGAGTTCAAGTTCTGGGAGGCCATCAAGCACATCTACGGATGGGTGCCCTATAACGAAGGTTGCGGCGCGGCCGCCAACAATCTGGCCAACACCAAGGTGAACGGCCGAGACCATGCCTATGTGCAGACTCTCTATATTGAAGACCTGCAATACAACTACAAGCAGGCCGCCGTGCAGGCCGACCCCAGGCTGGCGTTCAACCCCTACGTCAAGCTGATCCACGACGACCTGGACATGAGCGCCTACGGCTTCTCGGTTGATGACGCCGTGGGCTTCATGAGCGAGCAGGGCAACGGACTGGTGTTCACCGTGGGCGGTACCCAGGGCTTGGAAAACGACAAGGCGTTCAACTACGCCGACGGTTTCTCGCTGGGGCTGGGCGTGCCGCAGGCGATCGACGGCAAGCTGAACATCCAGATGCTCAAGAAGTACGGCGTGTGCGCGCTGGGCCAGGACGCCGCCGACCCGAACTGCAACCAGGATAAGCAGGACATGGTCATGCCCGCCCAGCGGCAGGTCGGGGGCTTTCGTGTCGGCACCGTGGCCTCATACCCGCTGAAGGTGCGCTTCACCGATATGGAGGACAACATCTACACCGTGCTGGTCAGAGAGAAGTTCGCCAAATGCACCGGCGCGTTGGCGAGCTGCCCCAGCAATCGCGACCGGATTGTGGACAAGACCGCGTGCAGCGTTGTCACGCCGAAGGGCGCCAAGCATCCCCAGTCTGACAACTGGTGCAGCAACGCCAACCCCAATCAGGCGCGCGAGAATGACCAGGCGGTGGTCAAGAACCACCTGAGCTACCCGGTTCCGGTGCGGTACCTGCGCTGAAAACAAAGCATGAAAAACGCCTCCAGGGCTTGTTCGGCAAGCGCTGGAGGCTAGCCAAACAGGAAAATCACAATGCAAGCAACGCGCGTACACCTGCCCGCCCGCCTGGCGCTGTTGCCATGCCTGGCCGCTCTGGCCAGCTGTGGTGACGGCGAACCGATCAACGAATCGACGCTGCTCTATACCTCGCGCTATCCCGCCTTGGCCGCGCACGCGTCCATGGATGAGGAAGACTTCAATCGCTACCTGCGGAACGCCGACCGGGGCACCGACATCACGCCGGACAGCATCAAGTCGCTGTCAGTGGGATCCAGCATCAATTCCGCCGCCTCGACGTTCAACCTGCGCCCCATCTTCAACCTGGGCCAATTGACGAAAGACAACCGGTTGAACGTGGACACCACCGGCTCGCTGGAGAAGACCGAGCTGCGGCTCACCAGCAACAAGACCGCCAGCTCGGCCAGCAGCCAGCGCACTATCGACGCTTCGGCCTCCGGCTCCTACGCGGGGTTCAAGGCCGCCGGGGCATACCACCAGGCCAACGCCTGGCAGAACACCAACTCCGACGGCTCGATCAGTGTGCAGATGGTGTCCGCCAACACCAATAATGTTGTCACGCTGCTGAGCAGCGGCTTCACGGGCGCCGACAACCTCACGCCTTACCTCATCGGGATCCCGCTCACCGACGATCAACTGCGCGGCTACGTTGCCATTACCGAGAGCACGCCCTCCGGGCTCTGCGGCGGCCAGCCCTACATCACCCGTGTCACGGTCAGCCATTACAAGCTGGCCGACACCGAGCCTTACGCCAACATCCAGATTCTCGCGCGGATGGAGAGTATTTTCTCCCGCCTCAAGGCGCAGCACGCGCTGTGTACCGATCCGTCGATCCAAGCGCTGCTGCTCACGCAAATGACCGATCTGCGCGGCAAGATCGTGCACGCCATTGCTGATTTCTACGCCTTCAACGGCGACTCGTTCGTCTCCAAGACCATCTCGATGAACCAGGGCATCGGCAAGGGCCAGCTCAGCTTCAGCAACGCCAGCGGCAACACCGAGGCGCAGTACGGCGCCTCGCTCTCCGTTCAGTACCAGACGCTGAACGTGGGTGTGGGCGGGTCAGGATCATTCCAGTACTACAAGCAAAACGGCTGGGCTACCGCACTGCAGAACGTGCAGGTTTCCGCCGAGTCCATGCCCGCCGGCGTGGCGGATACCTCGGCCTGGGTCGGCAGTTTGAGCAATATGTTGAAGGACGAGGCCAAGTCCGAAGTGCCGCCGATGGGCAGCCTGCCCAAGGATCCAGGCGTGAAGTTGCCCGAACCGGTGGGTGACGCCCATGCGCTGCAGGAGCCGCCGGACTCGGCGTTCACCTCCTACGCCCAGTGGAAACAGTATCAGCAGGACAAGAAGAGCGCCAATGACGAGGACGAGCTGGAGCGCCAGCGCCAGCGGGTCGATAGCGAGTCCATCAGCATTGATGACGGAGACTGGCTACTGCAAGCAGGTCAGGGCGATGCCTACCTCCAGCTCATCACCGAACTGGACGACCTGAAAGAGCGCGCCAAGCAGCCTCCAAAGCCACCCCAAGCCGGTGACGAGCGTGACAGCAACCTCGTGCGTTTCGACAAGATGTACGTCAATGGCTTCGAGACCTTACCCTACGACGCCGTCATCCCCCAATTACGCCCCAACCTGGACATACCGGGCGTCAGCAAGGGTATTGGCAGCTTTCCCAACTTGATGGAAATCATGCTGGTGACTGAAAAGCTGGGCCGACTCGATTCCTACCTGCGCTTTCTGGCGAATATGTCGGCGGTCAGCAACGTCACGCCCGAGATGAGTATGCGCTACCACCAGTTCTTTCTGAAGGCCTCGGCGCGCGCCTACGACCTGGTCGCCCTGGTGCTCGGCCAGGGCGCCGACCTGACGCCCGCCGTGCTGAACGGCTACAAGCGGGCCATGCTGGGCACCGCCAGTACCCGGGCAAAGAGCGAGTTGTACACGGCCTTGCAGGACATGGACTATTACGACTACGTGCACCTCTTGCTCGAACCGGAGCGAGGTCGAGCCTGGACGGCTGCTCCCGGCGGCTACCTGCCGTTACGCTGGAATGCCAACGGCGAAGCGCAATTGCTTACCTGGAACACCTTGAAGACAGACGGCGATGACGTCACGGCGGTGGACTTCGGCAACCCCAATGCCGATCCGCTCTCGCTCTACCGTGGCGCCAAGGCCATCCAGACTCCGTGGTATCCGGTCTACATCTTCAATCAGGCCAGCGCGCCCGTGCTGGTGTTCGTCCAGCACTTCGGCGCCTACCAGGTGATCCACGGCGCCAACTGGACAGTGAAGCCCATTGATTGGATGAACCAGAGCAGTACTGACGTCACGCCCGCGCTGAATCCCAAGTATCCGCAATACCAGGTGTTGGGCGGGGAAAGCACGTACCCGCTCCCGTTCCCCTATCCCCCCTCCAAACCGATGCGCGAGGTGGTGGCTGGCCGCGCCAACTCCTTTTTGAACCACATGAGCTGGGCGTACTCCGTCAACTTCCCGCAGTCAGGCAGCGACCCCATGCGCCTGCGCAAGTTCAACGCGCTGATACTTGCCCCGCAGCCCAGCGGCATTCTCGATTTGGACTACATGATCCGGGGTAACACGTTCTCGGTCGCGCTTCGCTACGTCAGCGACGCCACGCTGGACCATTACGCCGACGCCAGCTATAGCGCCTTCCGCCCGCGCAACAATCCTTCCGCCCGGCGCCTGGTGCGGCGCATGGATACTGGCGCCATCGTGGACATCGCCCAGGATATGCCGGGCGGAGAGGCCTACGTGATGCTGCTGCCGCTCAATGCCATGACCGGGGGAGACAGCCTGCAGCACGCCTTCAACTACGCGCCTGAGCGCAGCGCGTTGGACGTCGTCAGCCCCAGCAGCCTCGACCTCATCAACAAGCTGGCCGTGTTGCTGGAATGAGTGGGTGTTGGTGTCGTCATCGTCAGGCGAGCGCTTCTTAACCGGCGCTGGGGGGTGGGCCGTCATCGCGGCGCTCGCGGCGGGCGTGCCTACGCCGCGCCCACTCTACTTGATTACCGCGAACCACGCCGGATCCGCGGCGAGGATGACCGCGCCAATCAGTGAAAGAATCGTTGCGAGCAGGACGGGTCCATCGAAGGACTCCAGTTCGGGATTGAGGAGGCGGGCAAGCCAGACTCGCATGACCAGTGAGGTTCGCTGTAGCGGTATGACGAGCGATGCCGGGGCGATGGCGAGCGCCATGTACACGAAAATTTGCGATACGGCCGCCATGATGCCGGAAATCGAGTACCAACTCAGCGTTGGGCGTGACATGGCTAGCGAGTGCTTCAAATCGCCCCGCCACATCACCAACGCCACCACCACCAGCGTTGCAGCGGTGTAGGCCACCGCGGCGCCGGCCAGTCCGCCCGCCATGCCGTTGCCCTCGATCATGGCTTGACGGACCAGAATGGGACTGGAGCCATACGCCAGCGCGGAGAGGATGGCGTATAAGTACCCTTCTCCCAATTGGGGGCGGAAGCCGGCGCTTGGGCGTGTGGGCTCCTGGCTGGCGACTCCCGCTTTGGCGGCGGAGGGGGCGTGAGGCCGAGCAGCGAGCATGGGTGCGGCAAGGAGCAGCACAATACCGACGATATGCGGTGCCGTCAGCCGTTCGCCGAGGAACAGAACGGCCAATACCAGCGTGATCAGCACGCTGGTTTGCTGGACGGGGCCGACCAACACCGTGCCCATGGCCCGCGTGGCGCGGTAGTTGCAATAACGGCCAAAGCCGAAGTGCAGCAGGCCTGCGCCGGCAAACAGCAGCAAGGAGCGTAGCGGAAACGTTTGCAACGGCTCGCTGCCGCCCGCCGCCAGGGCGGCGATCCAGACCAGCGCCGCGCCCAGCACCAGGGTGACAACCATGGCTTGGGTCAGCGTACCACCGACAATGCCGCGACGAAGGGTCGCGTTATTCACGGCAAACGTGAACGCGGCAAGGAGGGCAAGAACGGTTGGAAGAATCATGAGGCGCTGTCGGAGGATAGAGGGCGGGGCGGGTTGGCAATCATGTTGGCCTTTGTGCCTGCCGCGCCTTTTTGTCGGCATTCGGCTAAGGTGGGCTGCCGATTGGAAAGTCCGCTATTGTGTCTGCCGAAAATGCACAAACCCAGGCTGGGAAAAATTGGCGCGCAAGTGATCAACAAAGCACTGGACCGCCCGGGGCAATGCGGCGCTCCACGGTCGAATTGCATACAAACCCTCTGCAAAATAGCCTTTGGGCGTCCAGTCTGGCAGGACGATTTGCAACAGGCCTTTCTCTACATCCTGCCAAGCGCTGAAATCCGGCAGCAGCGCAATGCCCAAGCCATCGCGCGCCGCGTCTCTTAAGACCTCGCTGTTGTTCGCTTTGAGCGGGCCATCGACAGACACGGTGATGGTGTTGGTCGCGTCATCCGCGGCGGCGTGATGCTCAAACGTCCAGAAAGTGCTTCGTTGATCGCGCCGGTAAAGCAGGCAAGGGTGTTCGACCAGTCCGGACGGGTGATCCGGCGCAGTGTGTTGGTGCAGATAGTCTTTACTGGCAACCAGCAGGGAACGGCTTGCGCAGAGTTTCCAGGCGATATGAGTGTCTGGCAGGCTTTCGGCATGGCGGATGGCGAGATCGAACCCTTCCTTGGGTAAATTGATGAAGCGATCCGTCAGCTCAACTTCAAGCTGGACCTCCGGAAAAGAGCGAATGAAGGGGGCCAGCATCGGTGTCAGTACCTGCCTGCCTAACGCCACGGGTGCGGTCACCCGAACTACGCCGCGCGGTTGTCCGGACAAATCTTTCACTTGTGCAATGCTTTGCTCAATGCGATCCAGTGGCAATTCGCTATCCATGACCAATTGTAAGCCTGCTTCGGTCAGGTCGACAGATCGAGTGGTTCTACGTACCAGAGGCAAGCCGATATGTTTTTCCAGTTCATTTATTCGTGTACTGACTGACGCTTTGGACAGGCCCAGGCGTTTTGCAGTTTGTGTGAAGCTCCGGGTCTGGGACAACACACGTAGTAGCTTCAAATTGCCGAGATGGTTGAGCAGAAAGTCAGGCATGGCTTTCCTTTGTTACGGAGAAATCTACATTGTTCGATATTTTGAACAATGTTATCAGTATTTGGCGGGTTTTCGTGACTAATGTCACTCCTTATACTGAAGCCACTGAGCCAACAGCTGCGGCTCTTTCAATTTCTTTCTGTGAACATTCTTTCCATCCAAGGTTGATATGAATACGCTCGAAACCGCTGCCGCTGGCAACGCACTCTCTATCAGGGCTCATTGGATCAGCGGCCAAGAGGCTGGATCTTCCTCCGAGCGCAGGTCTGATATTTACAACCCGGCCTTGGGAAAGGTGATTGCTCAAGTTGCACTGGCAGACAAGGCGCGCGTTGATGAAGCCGTGCGATCTGCGCAGGTGGCCTTTCCCGCATGGGCCAGCACGCCGCCGCTGAAGCGGGCGCGCGTCCTGTTTCGCTTCCTGGAACTGCTGCATCGGGACCGAGATTTGTTGGCGGAAATGATTACGACTGAGCATGGCAAAGTCCTCTCCGATGCACAGGGTGAAGTTGCCCGAGGCATTGAGATTGTTGAGTTTGCTTGTGGCATCCCGCAATTGTTGAAAGGGGACTACACCAGTCAAGTTGCCGCTGGCATGGACAACTGGGTGGTCAGAGAGCCGTTGGGTGTCATCGCGGGCGTTACGCCCTTTAATTTTCCGATCATGGTGCCAATGTGGATGTTCCCGGTGGCACTTGCCGCGGGCAACTGCTTTATTCTGAAACCCAGCCCGATCGACCCGAGCCCTTCTCTGCATCTTGCTCGCCTGTTGCAAGAAGCTGGTTTGCCGGATGGCGTGTTCAACGTGGTACAGGGGGATAAAGACGCCGTTGATGCTTTGTTGGAGCATGATCTGGTCAAGGCGATTTCCTTTGTTGGATCAACGCCTATTGCCAGCCAGATCTACGAGAAAGGCGCTCGATATGGAAAGCGGGTACAAGCGCTGGGCGGTGCAAAGAATCATATGGTCATCATGCCGGATGCCGATGTTGAGCAAAGTGTCGACGCCTTGATTGGCGCGGCTTATGGTTCAGCGGGAGAGCGCTGCATGGCTACCTCAGTAGCGGTATTGGTAGGCGGCGCTGCCGAGCGCATCATGCCGGTTTTGATCGAGCGTGCCAAGACGTTGAAAGTGCGCCACGGCGTGCATGACGATGCAGAGATGGGACCGATTGTTTCGTCAGCGGCATTGCAACGAATCCAGGGCTATATCGAAGCGGGCGTCAACGAAGGCGCGCAGTTGCTGGTGGATGGTCGCGGGTTTGACGCAAGCTCAGCGGGAGAGGGGGTAGAGAACGGCTTCTGGATTGGTGCGACTTTGTTTGATCAAGTCACGCCTGAGATGAAAATCTATCAGGAAGAAATCTTCGGGCCAGTACTATCCTGCGTGCGCGTGGCGGACCTGGATGAGGCAATCACACTGATCAATGGCCATGAGTTTGCCAACGGCGTCAGTTGCTTTACTTCGGATGGTCGTACGGCAGATGTGTTTGGAAAACGGATTGAGGTGGGCATGGTTGGCATCAATGTGCCGATTCCCGTGCCAATGGCCTGGCATGGATTTGGCGGCTGGAAGCGCTCGCTGTTTGGAGATATGCATGCTTATGGCGAAGAAGGCGTCCGCTTCTATACGCGTCAGAAAAGCATTATGCAACGTTGGCCAGCGGCAAAGATCAAGGGCGGAGCTGAATTTGCCATGCCGAACGTACAGTAATCAAGAAGCTGTTTCCCCGTTGCAAGCCTCGTTCTGTGGGGCGGTGCGATGCGTTTTTCTTTAATCGCCTTCAGATGCTGCGCTGTTGTCGGTATCTGAAGGTTGCCAGCCCAGCCCAATGCTGATGGACTTGGCGGCCAAGAGCAGTTTTTTGCAGGGCGCGGAATCCAGGCTTAGATCAACGCTGCGTGCTTCACCAAGCAATGTCATGACGGCTACAACCGCCCCTTCATGATTGAAGAGCGGAGCAGACATTCCGGCAAACCCTTCGTACAACTGACTGTCTGAAAATGCTACGCCGGTCTGTCGAATTTTCTCTACCGCCTCTTCTGCGCGCTGACGCAGTCCGGCTCCGTATGAGGTCTCTCGTCTAAGGATGGCGGCTGTATCCGTTTGGGGGAGATAAGCAAGAAATACTCTTCCCGTGGCTGGGGCCAATAAAGGGAGCACGTGCCCAACTCGGATGGACATTGGAATGCTCAGGTTTCCATCCAGCTTGGCCACGATGACGGGTCCTTCATTGCTCCACACACTCAAGTGCACGGATAGTCCTGTGGCGTTGCGAAGCTCTTCCATTGGCGCCCTGGCGAGTTCAACGACGTCCAGCTGCCGTATGACGGAAAGACCGAGCTGGATTGCGTAGGGGCCAAGGCCATACCTGCCTGTGATCGGATCTTGCGCTACGAGACCGGCATCACAGAAGCTTACGAGATAGGGATAGACCTGACTTGGGGGCATTTCAACAGAGTCTGCCACCATCTTGAGTGGAATTTTTCCTTCCGCCTTCTCCAGTACCCGAATCACTTTGAATCCGACGTCGATAGAGCGGATGCGCCGTTTTTCACGGCCTTTCGGGCTTTCCTTGTTATTCATAACTCTCGAATAAAAGTGCTGAAATCGGAGCTTTATGGATAAAAGCTAATTTCATTTGTAATTAACGCATTATGTGCTGTGAGAACTTAATTCCACGCTAAGGTTATTGTAGCAATTCTAATTCTCCTGAGCGTGGGTGCCTCCGTGTCAGCCGGGCGCCGCGTCGATGTCGCTTTGATAAGGCCAGGAATAGCAATTGGGTTGTCTTGCCGACCAAGGGGGCTGAGATCTTCCACCTCCCTGTAGGCGCTTGTTAAGGAGCTTTTGGGCGCCCATTCTTTAGCGCCTCAATCATCTTTCTCCAATGGTGTTCTTAGTTAATGATTAGTCATTGACTTATGCAATGAGTTTTTATACGATGCGGTTGCTGGATAAAAATTAATTCCTAATTGGACAAAGGAGACGCACCATGGAGACGCGCCCCGCTTTTCGTACTAACAGAGCCGTCGCTGCATCAGCGCTAGTTTTTGGTCTGCTCGTCAGCACAAATGCTGCTGTTGCCAGCTCTGCTTTTGACACTTATCCCGAAAGAGAAATAACCCTGATCATGCCAATGCCGCCCGCGGGTCCAACAGACCAGCTCGGGCGGCTGTTGGCCGATCACCTGGGAAGGCAGTTGGGCAAGCAAGTCATCGTGGCGAATCGGCCGGGGGCGGGCGGTGCAGTGGGAGCCACAGCTGCGGCCCAGAGCCCGGCGGATGGTTATACGCTCTTGTTCGGCAATAGTGCAGCGTTGGCAGGGTCGCCCGCTATTTATAAGAACCTGGCCTATGATCCAGTCAAATCATTCAAGCCCATCAGCCCTATTTCGACCGGTCATATGGTGATTGTCGTTGGCGCGTCGTCTCCGATTCATTCGCTCAGCGATTTGGTTCGGCTGAGCAAGGACAAGCCTGGCACCTTGAATTACGGATCGGCTGGGAATGGAAGTCCGTTGCATATCGGGGGAGAGCTTTTGAAGATGCGCTCCGGTGCCGATCTCACGCATATTCCATACAAAGGGGGCGCCCCCGCGTTGCTTGGATTGCTGTCGGGAGATGTGCAGATTGGCATTGATCTTTTGCCCCCTCTTTTGCCCCATCTTGAAACGGGAAAGATCCGAGCGTTGGCCGTTGCGGGCCCAGACCGGCTACCTATGATTCCTGATGTGCCCACGGCGGCTGAAGCAGGAATTCCTGGAGTGGAACTTAATTTGTTTACTGCTTTGGTGGCGCCAGCGGGCCTTCCTGAGCCAATCGCCAAGAAGCTGAATGACGCGGTCAAAAAGATTTTCAACACACCCGAGTTCAAAGAAGTAGCAGATCGGAACTCCTTCTTCTTGGCGGAAACCGGGTCCTTGGAAGAAGCGGAACGGTTCATACAGGAGCAAGTGGCGCAGTGGGCCGAATCAGTTGAAATTGCTAACGCGAGGGTTGATTAATGTCTAGCAGTGATCGTGTAATTATTGTGGGTGCGGGGCCGGTGGGAGTAACGACGGCACTTTTGCTGGCTCAGGCGGGTGTACCCGTTCTGTTGTTGGAGGCCGAAGACGCGCCGCTTATTGACTACCGGGCATCAACTTTTCACCCTCCCACACTCGATATGCTTGAGGACTCGGGAATAACCAGCGGGCTGTTGTCGATGGGGTTGAAGTGTCCCATCTTCCAATACAGAGACCGTAAGGAAGGGCTGATGGCGGAGTTCGATCTTGCTTTGCTCGCAAATGATACCCGCCACCCCTATCGTTTGGCTTGTGAGCAATTCAAGCTCGTTGCTTGGGTGCTTGAGCGCTTGGAAGCGTTCAACAATGTCGACATCCGTTTTGGCAATCGTGTCGTTGACGTGATTCAAAAAGCAGGGATCGTTGAAGTAAAAACAGAAGGAAAAGGTAAAGAGCAGGTTTTCTCTGGTAAGTGGCTGATTGGTGCTGATGGGGGGCGTAGCTCTACACGGAGTGCGCTGGGGATCACGCTGGAGGGAGTGACTTATCCTGAACGGTTTGTGGTTGCTGGAACCAAGTCAGACTTTCGTGAAGTCTTTCCTGATATCTCCAATGTTAATTACATTGCAGATGCTGACGAATGGGTAATCCTGCTCAAGATTCCCGACGTGTGGCGTTTCATTACGCCGGTGCATGGGGTAAGCGATGAAGTCGCAGTATCCGATGCGTTTCTCCAGGCCCGCCTGCAAGGGTTTGCGCCCAGGGCTGATCTGTACAAAATAGAAATGCGCGCCGTTTATCGAGTTCACCAGCGCGTTGCCAATAAATTCAGGGTCGGCAACTGTTTCCTCGCAGGGGATGCCGCGCACTTAAATAATCCCATTGGCGGGATGGGCCTCAACAGCGGATTGCATGACGCGGTAGAGCTGGTGGGCAGACTTTTGAAAGTGATGCGCGGGCAAGCCGATGAAACTCTCCTCGACGGATACGAGGAAGTCCGTAAACCGATCGTGGTTGACGGACTGCTTGCACAGACTGAGCAGAATAAGAAGGCGATGGAAGCGCGTGATCCCAAGGTTCGGGATGCGAATAATGCGCGATGGCGCAACCTCGCTCATAACCCGGAGCTTGCCTACCAGCATCTTTTGAAAACTTCAATGATCGAACCGCTTCGCTCCTCAGCGAGGTCTGAGGCCAAATTGGTGGAGTGATGAAAAAAGCGTCGCTTTTGATTGACAACAATGATGTCTGGGCGGCTGATGGGCGTACTTTCGACCGGCTAAATCCGCTGACTGGGGAGATTGTCTCTCGATCAGCTGCCGCGACGAAAGAAGACATGGAAGGAGCGGTCCAAGCTGCCGCTACCGCATTTCTTGGCTGGGCGAAGGTGAGTCCTGAGGAGAAGCGCCGGTTACTGATGAAGTCGGCTGACGTACTGGAGTCTCATCAGGAAGCGTTCCAGGATGTGATGCGTGCCGAGACGGGGTGTACTGCGAGTTGGGTCGCGTCCAATGTGCGCTTGGGCGCTTCCATGCTGCGGGAAGCGGGGGCGATGACTACACAGCTTGGTGGCGAAGTTATCCCCGCAAACCGCGCGAACACCTTGGCGTTGGCGATCCGGCAACCTGTCGGCGTCGTGCTGGGCATTGCGCCATGGAATGCGCCGGTGGCGCTTGGTATACGGGCTGTGGCTTCCGCAATCGCTTGCGGAAATACGACGATCTTGAAGACTTCGGAGTACTGTCCTGCCACGCATCGGCTCATCGGCTCGGTTTTTCAAAAGGCGGGATTACCAGCCGGAGTTTGCAATATTTTAAGCAGTGCGTCAGAAGACGCCGCCTCAATTGTTCAGTACGCCATCGAACACCCCGCGGTGCGTCGCGTCAACTTCACTGGGTCCACACACGTCGGTAAGGCGATTGCGCAAGTGTGTGCAAAACAACTTAAACCCGTGCTGTTGGAGCTTGGCGGGAAGTCGCCGCTCGTTGTGCTGAACGATGCAAATATTGATGACGCCGTCAACGCCGCATTGTTTGGCGCATTCAATAACCAGGGACAGATATGCATGTCTACCGATCGAATCATTGTCGATGAGTCGATCGCTGACGAATTCGTTGCTCGTTTTTCTGCTAGGGCGCGCAATATCAGAGCGGTTGGTTTGCCAGTGCAGGGCGGAAATTATGGGTCAATGATTAGCGATCATGCGGTAAAGCGCGCCGTTGCCTTGACCCAAGATGCCATAGAGAAAGGGGCCAGGCTGGTTGTGGGCAATGAGTGCGCGGGTTCAACAATGAATGCAACCGTATTGGATCACGTGACGCCATCCATGGCGATTTATCACGAGGAGAGTTTTGCTCCTGTAGCTGCTGTCGTTCGAGTTGCGGGAGAGGACGAAGCCGTGCGCGTTGCCAATGACACTGAGTATGGTTTGGTTGCATCGGTTTTTACTCAAGATACTGGGCGCGGACTTGATGTCGCCAGCCGGTTGCAAACAGGGATTTGTCATATCAACTCATCGACCGTCTACAACGAGCCTCAAATGCCTTTCGGTGGGACGAAATCTTCTGGTTACGGGCGGTTCGGAGGTCGGTCGGTCATGGAGGAGTTTACCGAGCTTCGCTGGGTAACCATTCAAGCGAAAGCACTTGAATACCCGTCTTTGGAGTGTGGAGACAATGGTGGATAAATCAAGAAGATCAGTGGCGCAGGCATACTTGCAACACTTGGCGGCGCGTGGTGTGGATTACGTGTTTGGCAATGGCGGAACGGACTTTGCCCCTATTGCTGAAGCCGTTGCGCTTGCCCGCTTGAGTGGGAGCAAAATTCCGGTTCCTGTCACTGTGCCGCATGAAAATGTGGCAATGGGAATGGCGTACGGATACACCCTCGTTACAGGGCGACCGCAGGCAGTCATGGTTCACGTTGGTGTTGGTACAGCGAACTGTGTCAACAATGTTTATAACGCGCATCGGCAGCGTATCCCGATTCTTCTTACTGCGGGCCGGACCCCAGTTCTTGAGTCTGGCCAACTGGGAAGCCGGAATAACTTCATCAATTGGGCCCAGGAGATGTTTGATCAAGCGGGAATGCTGCGGGAGCTTGTCAAATGGGACTATGAGCTGCGCCGACCGGAGCAGGTGTACACCGTTGTGGATCGAGCGTTGTCTCTGCTTAAAAGTGAGCCGCAAGGTCCCGTGTATTTGACCTTGCCTCGTGAGGTATTGGCAGCTGAAATGCCCGAGGAAAACGTTGTTGCGCAGCCTATCTCAGCTGCGACTCCCCCCCATGGAGATCCCGAAGCGCTTCAGAAAGTGGCAACGCTTTTACGAAATGCCCAGAATCCGCTCATTATTACCCAGGATGTGGGACGAACTGAGAGGGGGTTTGCGGCACTTTCTGAACTCGCGGAAGCGTTTGCGATACCTGTCGTCGAGTACCGGCCTCGCTATGCATCGATTCCTACTTCTCATCCGATGCACAGTGGTTGGGACCCTAATGCTCTTCTCCCGTCTGCTGACGTCGTGCTCGTTCTCGAGGCTGATGTGCCGTGGATACCAGGGCAGGTGCAACCGCGTCAAGGCGCGACGGTCATTCATATCGGTATTGATCCTCTCTATGCCAATTACCCAATCCGCGGATTCAGAGCCGATATTTCCATTATGGCCGAACCGGCGGCAGCTCTACAAACCCTGCACAACATGATGGGACAGTTAACCGATGTTGAGCGTCGGGTTCGGGATCAGCGCTACGTACGGATTTCGAATGATCATCAGACCAGAGTGAAAGAGAGGGGCCTTCTTGATCTTAAAGGCATGACAGCGGCGTGGCTTAGCCGGTGCATCAATGCAGTGCGTGACGACGACACGGTGTTGGTTAACGAATACCCGCTCGTCTTGGAAGAGCTGACGCATACGAATTACGGCACTTTTTTTTCTCATTCGCCGGCTGGGGGGCTTGGCTGGGCTACGGGGGCGGCTTTGGGAATAAAGCTTGCCAATAAAGAAAAGACCGTCATCGCTACTGTAGGGGATGGCGCTTATATGTTTGGTAACCCCACGCCGACGCATATGGTGAGTCGAATGATGGAGCTGCCCATTCTTTGGATCGTCTACAACAATCGACGCTGGGCCGCAGTGCATAGGGCGACGATGTCTCTTTATCCGGATGGTGCCGCTTCAAAAGCGAGTGAGGATCCTCCATTCGCTAATCTTGGGCCCGAAACCGACTATGAAAAGATTGTCGAAGCGTGTGGCGGGTATGGCGAGCGCATTGATAGGCCTGAGCAGCTTCCTGATGCGCTGCAACGAGCGCTGCACATCTTGAGAACAGAGAAGCGTCAAGTCCTGCTGAACGTGATAGCAGATATTTCCTATGACCGGACCAGTTAGTGGGGCGCTTCAGGTTTTTGGAGTTTTTTTAACGGAAGAATAAGGAATAGCAATGAGACTTTGTAGCTACATTCATAATGGTAAGGCGAGCTTTGGCGCCATTCATGAAGCAGGTGGAATCGTCGATCTGGGTGAGCGATTAAAAGAATGCCCGAGTTTGCTTGACTTGGTGCGAGCCAATGCGCTTGATAAGGCCCAAGAGGTGCTGAACGCAAACGTGGCGGATTTTAATGAAGAGGATGTTCAGTTCATTCCGCTCTTTTCGGAAACAGTCAACATCCATTGTGTGGGCCTTAACTATGCTGCACACACCGCCGAAGCGGGCATGAAGCAGCCGGGATTCCCCCGTACGTTTTTTAAGATTCCGCCTTCACTCGTCGGGCATCGACAAGCGTTGAAACAGCCTACGCTCTCACACCAATTTGATTTTGAAGGTGAGCTTGGTGTGGTCATTGGCAAACCCACGCGCGAGGCTACGCTCGAGAATGCCATGGAGTCGGTGTTTGGCTATACCTGCTTCATGGATGGATCGGTCAGGGACTACCAACTTGAGCGAACACTGGATCAGGGTAAGAATTTTTACCGATCAAGTTCCATGGGACCTTATCTGGTCACGGCGGATGAGGTCGGAGATATACGGAACTTGACGCTTTCGACTTATGTTTCAGGTGAGCGGATGCAGCACACCACATTCGACAAAATGATTTTTCCCGTTCCGGTGCTGATTTCATATTTGAGTGGAATATCAGAGCTATTGCCTGGAGATGTGATTGCTACAGGTACGCCGGAGGGAGTGGGCTTCAAACGTACCCCGCCGCGCTGGCTGAAAGCGGGTGATACCGTCGAGGTTGTCATCGATAAAGTTGGCACACTTAGCAACGCTATTATCAAGTGAAGAAAATGAACGTATTACTTCCAGACGCTATACAAATGTCCAACCTTACCTCAAGGTTCTATGCTGAACTCGATGATCGGAACTATGAAGGGGTGCTTTCCTGCATGGCGTCCGATGGCGTTTGGGTACGGCGGGGTCAGGAGGTGGTGGGGCACGAGGCGATTGCCGAAGCGCTGCGCTCTCGTCCCAACAACTTTCATACTTGTCATCTGGTGACCAATGTGCAAGTTGAGCAGTTTGATGAAGAGCATGGCCGTGTCAGGTTTTACATGACGGGCCTTCCCTATATTGGAGAGCTTCCACCCGGGGAGTACGTGCCTGCGCCGAGTCCACATATTCTTGCTTTGTATCACGACATGATGGTTAAACGTGACGGACGTTGGTATATCGCAGAGAAGCGACTGCTTCGCACTGCTTACAAGGACAGTCTGCAACTGCCTTAGCTGGGCGGTCAGGTATATCAAGAAAGATGGAGTGACCATGTCATCAAAACCCTTTCCAGAGTATGAGTATCTCGGGCTGCCGACGTATATGGCCGACGTAGCTGAAAAGAGCGTACAAGCGCCAACGTCGCGAGTTCTTGATATGGGCGACGAAGTGCGCCCGACACACATTTCTCACCTTGCCTTGGCGACCACCAATTTCGAGGCCATGGCTAACTGGTGGCAAACGGTGTTGAATGCCAAACCGTCACTGGATGCCGAAGGCATGCGGTTTATGGCGTTCGACCACGAGCATCATAAGGTTGTAATCTTTGAAATGAAGGGATTGATGCAGCGTACGGGCCCACAGCATCAGTTTTGCGGCATGCATCACATTGCCTTCACCTACGCGTCATTTGAAGACCTCGCCACTACCTACTTGAGGTTGAAGGAAGCAGGGATAACGCCTTGGCGTGCCATCAATCATGGTACTTCTTTTGCCCTGGACTATCACGATCCGGACTTCAATACTTGTGAATTGCAATGCTCTTGTTTTCCCGGTGAGCAAAGGGAAAAGCAACCCTTGAATGAGTGGCTCGCGACCGGGGCTTTTAACCGAAATCCTATTGGAGTTCTGTTCGACATGGAGGAAGCAATCAAAGCATATGAGCGTGGCTTTGATGTGGCTGAAATCGTTTCACCCTATGTTATGAAAGTTGGGGAGCACACTCGCGAAGAGCTTGCGTTAAGGCGGATGGCCTCCCCAGGTGGTAAGCGTAAGCCATCAGAGTAAGCGGCCCCGCTTCAAGGCGAAACTGTGGAGCTGGGCGATTAGTGTTTGGACTGTAGTTCCACAGTAGGGCCCCTGGAGCTGAGATGTATGAGCGCTGAGCGCCCCGTAAAACTAGGGGCCGCTCAGTGTTTTTTTATTCAGCCTGCCGCAAATCCACATCCAGCCGGGCGTAGGCATCGATCTCCACGCTCAGTTCCGGAAAGACCAGGGCCTGGACGCCAACCAGTGTCGAGGCGGGCCAGGGCGCTTGGCCAAAAAAGTCGCGCCGGGCGCGCCCCACTTCGCCTTTGTCCTCAATATCCGTCACATAGACAACCAGCTTGGTGATGTTGTGAAGGTTGCCGCCCGCCGCTTCCAGCAAGGCCTGTATCTTCCGCAATATCTCCATCGTTTGCGCATACACGCCCAAAGGCTCGCCTGCCTGTGCCGCTTGCTGGCTGGCGGGGTGGGCGGTTTGCCCGGACAGGATGACCTCCTGCCCGACCACCACGGCGTTCGACCAAGTGGCCTGCGGCAAGTCAGGAACGCTGCTGCAAATGACGCGCTTGACCGGTGTGCTCATGCCGTTGCCGCTGCGGGTTGTTCAGCCGCCAGTTGCTGCTGGGCGAGTTTGCGCAAATGGCGGCGCAGGCGGACCAGGCCAATATCGTGCTGGTAGAGCGATTCATACTGGTTGGAATCCAGGTCCATGTCTTCCAGCACCACACGATCCTGCTCCAAGACGGCCCAGTGGCGGGCTTCGAGGCGATTCTGGTAGAGAAAGCGCCAGGTATCGCGCTGCCAGCCTTTGGGCTGTTTGCGAATGCGCCAGTGGAAGACCGCGGCCAGGTCCTTGCTGATCGGGGTGAAGCTGCCCAGGATGATGAAGTGCCCGCCGGGGCCGCCGGATTTCAGGTAGGGCAGTTCCAGGCGCAGCCAGTGGATGCCGGTGTCGCCCCATTGCGACCAATCGAAGTTCACATTGCGCTGGCCTTCTTTCTCAAAGATGAAGCCGTTGTCGGTGTCGCGGATGACGAAGTCGGCCGTGCTTTCGCCCTCCGCCATGGAGTGCGATTGCTTGTGCAGGAAAGTGCCATGCATCGGGTCCATGACGTTGTCGAGCACATAGCGGTAATCCGTTTTCCATTCGGTATAGCACAGGAAGGCGCTGTATTCATCGTCATTGGTGATGACGTCAGGCAGTTGCAGCGGCGGGGCCTCGGCAACGGGTTCGCGGCTGTTGTACAAGAAAATGACCCCGGCCTTTTCTTCCACATGAAAGTGGAAAGTGGCTTGCGAGCCTTCCAGTTTGCAGCCCGGGCTGCCTGGCACCTTGGTTACAACGCCGTCGCAGCGCACCTCGACGCCGTGATAGGGACAGCGCAGGCGATCGCCGAGCACGACACCTTGAGACAGCGGCGCGGCACGGTGCGGACAGCGGTCTTCCAGCGCATGCACCGCGCCGTTGAAATCCCGCCACAGGGCGATGCGGCGCCCCAAGCGGCGCAGCTTGACGGGTTTGTCCTTGACGAAAGACGAAGGACAGACGGGATACCATAAATCTTTCAGGCCGATCTCAAGCAGCCTGTCGGCAGCATCGGCGGTGGTTTCAACGAGCTTGATCATTGCTTTTCCCTTCAATCTTTCGGGTAGGCCAGACGGGCCATGACGTCACAGTAGTTTTCTTCGGTCCAGCTTTCGCCGCCGGGCGTGGTGAGGCCACTATTATTTAAAGCCTGGACCAGCGCGGGCAGTTCCTCGATGCCGGAGGAAAAGGCCCTTTCAATTTCGTCGCCAAGCAGGCTCTCATAGACGGTGGGTTCGCGTTTGCGTGCCTGGTGCGGCTCCAGATAGCGTTCTGTCATCGTGTGCTTCCTATTGATTCAGATAAGGGTCCGGTTTACTGCCCGCCCTGACGGACGCGTTCACGGATGTGTTCGCGCACCGGCACGAAGTCATACGTGGGATAGCATTCCGTGGTGAAAACCCCCCAGGCGCGGCGTTCCAGCTCAAGGTTCACCGTCGGCAGTTTTTCCGGCGGCAGTTCAAGCGTCAGGATCTGCCCGAAGCCCATTGCCACCGTCCAGGAAACGATCCGGACGCCTTCGGGTGGAAAGGATTCCCACCAGTCCGATGCCTTCATGCGTGACTGCACGTCATCCAGTGTCAGGCCGGGATGGTGTTTGAGAACGAGGGTCAGCAACAGCGTGTTGGACGGGGCAGGGGCGGACATGGCAAGATCCTTGTGTGTCATGTTGATCAGTCAGCCTGGATGTTCATTTCCTGAACCAGGCGCTTGTACATCTCATAACTGGCATTTTTTGACCGGGTCAGCTGCTCGGGGCTTTCGGCTTGCGCCTCCGTGCCGATGGTTGCCATACGCGCGCGCACCGCCGGATCTTTCATGATTTCCTGCATATGGCCGTACAAGGTGCCGACCAGCTCGGGAGACATGCCCTTGGGGCCGAGCAGGCCTTGCCAGGACATCGGGTTCACGCCTTTGTAGCCAAGCTCTTCCAGGGTCGGGACATCGGCAAGCAGGGGAGAGCGTTCAGGCTGCGCCACGGCCAGCACCTTCAGCCGCCCGTTTTTCAAGTAACCCTCAACCGGACCATAGGGCACCCAGGCCAGCGGCAAGTGCGAGCCCAGCAAATCGTTGACGGCGGGCGCCACGCCCCGGTAGGGCACGTGCAGAATATTGATGCCAGCCGCCTTGTTCAGCATCTCCCCCACAAAGTGCATCGGAGAACCGTTGCCCGGGCTGCCGTAGCTCAATTTTTTGCCTGACTTGGCTGCCGTGACCACATCCTTCAGCGTATTGAAGCCAGTGTCATGGGCAGTGACCAGGAACAGTGGCACGGAGCCGGTCTGCATGATGGGGGTGAAGCCGTTGACCACGTCATAGTTCACCGCTTCCTTGAGAACGACCGGCGCGCTGGACAGGGTGCCGGGAGAAAGCAGCAGCGTATGGCCGTCGGGTTCGGCGTTGGAAACATAGGCGTTCCCGATCGAACCGCTGGCGCCGGGCCGATTGTCCACCAGCACCGACTGACCGACGCGGGCAGCCAGTTTTTCCGCCAGGGTGCGGGCCACGATGTCCGTGTCTCCGCCGGGCGGATAGGACACCACAATGGTGATGGGTTTGCTCGGATAGGTCTTTGCGTGAGCGACGCCTGCACAGGTTGCGGCGGCCAGCACGGCGGTAGCGAGCACAGCATGACGACGGGTCATTTTCATAAAAGTGCCTTTGGTGGATAAAGCCAATGAGGTGTTGCTTGGTTCACAGGTGGATTGATTTTTGTTCCAAATCAGAAACATCAGTTCTTGTGTGGAACGAATCAATCGTACTGAGCGAATTTATTGCCTCATATAGGGGGAAACGCTGGGCGGGTTTACCAGAGGCGTCCTTCGCCTTTCAAATATTGATTAGTCAATGGGTGAGTGCCGGAAAGGGGGGCGTGCTGCGAGGATGACGGCTGGCGTCGAGTCAAGGTGCACATAGTGCACTCTGCCTCATCCCTTCGTTGACCCTTCATTGCCCGGATTTCTAAGATGAATTCCGTGAGCAAGGAGATTGGTTATGTCGACGGTGATGTCAGAAGCCCTGGTGGTTGACGAAGCGGATGAGTTCCGCGTGTCCACCACTGCCTATCGCAGCAAGGCAATTTTTGAGCAAGAGATGGAGCACGTGTTCTACAAGACATGGATCTATCTTTGCCATGAAAGCGAAATCGCCAACCCCGGCGATTTCAAGTCCACGCAAATCGGCACCCGCCCGGTCATCGTCGCGCGCGAGCGCGATGGACAGATCCACGCCGTCCTGAACGTCTGTACGCACCGTGGCGCAACGCTGTGCCGCGAGGAAAAAGGCAATAAACGTACGTTCGTCTGTCCGTACCACGGCTGGGCCTTCCGCGCTTCCGGCGAACTGGTCGGCATTCCCGACGAGGCCCGCTATCCGGAAGGTTTTGACAAGTCCGTCAAGTCCTTGAAAAAAGTACCGCGCATTGCGTCATATGGAGGGCTGGTCTTTGCTTCCTTCAACGAGAACGTGGAAGACCTCGAAACGTTTCTGGGCGGCGCAAAGCAGCATATTGATATCTGGCTGCGCCGCGCGGCGGGAAGCAGCTATCGGGTGACGACGCCGCACAAATACTGTTTTGACGGCAACTGGAAGTTCCAGACGGAGAACGTCTGTGATGGCTATCATCCCGGCTTTGTCCACCGTTCGGCCTTCAACACCGTGCGCAAATTCGATGGCTCGTTCGAGAACCGCGCCCTGGATGTGGCGGTGCGGCCCGGCGGCTCAACCCGCGGCTACCCGGAGGGTCACGGTACGCTGGAAGCGGGCGCGCCGCTGGAGTCCGGCGGCATCGATCCGGCCATCCGAGAGGCCTACAACACGCAGCTCAAGGCGCTCTACGGCGAAGCGGGCGCCGCGGAAGCCTTGACCAACCGGCAGTTTCTGATTTTTCCGAACCTGGTGATTTTTGACTTCAACATCCGCGTCATCCAGCCCATCAGCCATGATGAGACCGAGGTGTATTCCTACCCCTTGATGATTGAGGGCGCGCATGACGACATCAACAGCAATCGGATGCTGGATGCGCAAACCCGAGTCGGCACGGCGGGGATTCTGTCCGCGGATGACCTGGATGTTTTTGCGGGCGGGCATCATGCGCTGAATGCCATCGGCTTTGACTGGGTGACCCTGAGCCGCGGCCTGGCGCTGGAGGAGGTCAAGCCGGACGGCGAGCGGGTGGGTGTGTACAGCGACGAGGTTCCTCAACGCGCCTTCTGGCGCAAATGGCGCTCGATGATGAGCGGCAGGCAGCTATCTGTTCATTGAGGAATCATCATGAAAAGCACGATTGAAAATTTGGTTAATCAAGAAGCCCGGCTGCTGGATGAAGGCAAGCTGGATGAATGGCTGTCGCTTTATGCCGAAGACGCCACGTACTGGATTCCCATGGATGACAAGGTGGACCCGCTGCAAGATGCGTCGATCATTTTTGACAACCACCTTCGCCTGGCGATGCGGGTCGAGCAGATTCAGCGCCAGTCCCGCGTGGCGCAAAACCCGCCTTCGCTGACCATGCGGATGGTGACCAATCTGGAGATTGATCAGGACACGGAAACCACCGCCTCGGCGCGCTTTTGTCTGCATCTGACTGAAGTGCGCGCCGGTGATTGGCGTCAGCGGGGCTTGGGTGAAATGCGCCAGCTTCCCGGTCATTGCCTGATCCAGGCGCGCAAGGAAAACGACGGCTGGAAAATCATCCACAAAAAGATTGTCCTGTTGAATCGTTATCAACCCATGGTGGGCCTGGCCTTTCTGGTCTAGCGGTAAAAAAAGGCCGACGCCCACGCCGCTTGGTTGCGAAGTGGGCGCTTTTGCCCCCCCTCATACGCTGTTCGTAGAACAAGAGAGCCTTTGCCTGGATGCGCAGGCGTTCACTGCCAGTGGCAGCGGACTTGGCAGAACGTTCTCTTCATTAATAAATCGAGAGACAACCATGAACTTCACTATCCGTTCCCATGCTGCCCGGGCAGCCGCAGGCGCTGCCGCCTTGGCTGCCGCGCTGGCCTTGCCCGCCAATGCCCAAAGCAACTATCCCACCCAGCCCGTGCGGCTGGTCGTCCCGTTTGCGCCGGGGGGCTCGTCGGATACCGCGACCCGTGTTCTGGCTGACACGCTTACTCAGAAGTGGGGCCAGACGGTGGTGGTTGAGAACAAGCCGGGCGCCAACGGTTCGATTGGCGCGATGCAGGTTGCCCGCGCCAGGCCGGATGGGCTGACCTTGCTGGTCACGCCGGTCTCGATCGGCACGATCGAGCTGTTCCTGAAGAATCCGGGCTTTGACCGGAACAAAGACCTGGTACCGGTCACGCAGTTCGCCAAAGGCGATTACGTGCTGGCGGCACACCCGAGTGTCCCGGCAAAAACCTTTGCCGAGTTCGTCGAGTATTCGCGCCAAAACCCTGAGAAAGTCTTCCACGGTTCGTTTGGCGGCGGATCCCGCCTGGCTTTCGAAGGCTTTGCGCTGGACAACAAGATCACGCCAGTCAACGTGAACTACCGGGGCGAGTCGCTGGCGCTGCAAGCCCTGATCGCGGGGGACGTGCAGGTGGTGCTGTCCACCTTGGTGGGTGCCAAGCCGTTCATCGAAGCCGGGCGGATCAAGCCCTTGGGCATCCCGTCCAAGGTCCGGACCCCGATTGCGCCGGACGTGCTGTCCGCCGATGAAAGCGGTGCGCCGGGCTTTTACGCCGATTTCTGGTTCGGCCTGATGGCGCCCGCGGGCACGCCGGACGCGGTGGTCAAGAAAATCGCCGCGGATTTTGGCGAGGTGCTGGCGCGCCCGGCAATCAAGCAGCGCTTCCAGGAACTGGGCCTGCTGGCTGTGTCGTCAACGCCTGAGGAATTTGCCGCGCTGATCAAGTACGAGTCTGAACGTTGGGTCGAAGTGGCCAAGCACGCTGAGATCGAGCCGCAATAAGTGCAGAGGAGTGCAATCATGCTGGCATTGAGAAAGGTGGAGGCGGGCGCGGGTGGCCTGGCTGTACAGTCCTGTGAGCCGCGCCTACCTGGCCTTTGCCCCCGCCGCCGCGCGCGCCACCATTCTTGACATGCTCAAGGCCCGCAAGGATCCGGAAAGCCTGCTGGCCCATGACAGCCGTTTCATCCAGGCGCTGCTTGAGCAGACGCGGGCCTGCGGCTATGCCTCGAACTTCGGCGAATGGAATGAGGAGCCGAAGTTTGGTGGTTATGCCATGCCGATCCGCAAGCCGAATGGCGAGGTGATGGTGTCGTTGAACGTCATTTTCCTGAGCACGGCCTTGAAGAACGAAGCCACGCGCAAACCCATCCTGCAGGCGCTGGCGGAGGCAGTGCGGCGTATTGAGACGGATTATGCGCGGGAGGTCGTCTGAGGAACGGCTGGCTCAACAGACTCTCAACGTCTGCCCGGTAATCCGGCTTTCCAAACAGCGCACATAGGCCAGCGCCACCTTACTGGCGGGAATCTGTTCGAAGCCGGGAAAGGCGGCGCGCTGGGGCGCGGGCGTTTCAATCACGATGCTGGGACTCACCACATTCAGGCGCAGGCCGGGCGGGAATTCAGTGGCCGCCGCCATTACCCATTTCTCAAGGCCGCCATTGACCATGCTCAATGACGAACCGCCGATGATGGGGTCGTCGCTGGTGGTGCCGGAGGTCAAGGTGACCGAGCCGCGTTCGCTCAAATAATGCCTGGCAAGCAAGGCCAGGTTGACCTGCCCCATCAGTTTGTCGATCAGGCCCAGGTGGTAGGGCGAGTCGGCCATCGGGGCGGCTTTGGCGGCGTCCAGCGGGAAAAACGCCGCCCGGCCTGCCGTTGAGATCACGGCGTCTACGCGCTGCAAGGTTTCAAACGCATGGCGAATCGAGTCCGGCTTGGCAAGGTCCAGCTCAAGATCCGCATCTTGCAGGCCGCCGGTGATGACTTCATGCTGGCGGGCGGCCAGCATCTCATGCACGGCCCGCCCGATGACGCCGCTTGCGCCAATCAGGAAAATTCGTTGTTGAAGCATCATTGTTCTCCTTGCGGGCTGGAAAACGTCTTGCCCGCCACCGCCCAGTTGTTGGGCGCAACCTCGTCGAACATGACGTAAATATGTTCGGGCGCGGCGCCGGTATGCCGGGCCACGGTCTGAGTGATTTCAGCGGCAATGGCGGCTTTGGCCTGGTCCGACCGGCCAGGCAGGAGTTCTATTTTGACAATGGGCATGAGGTGCTCGCAGTAAGTTAAGAGGGGAGAGAGGCATGGCGGAGCGGCGAGTACGCGGCAGCGTCCAGCGCGGTGGGCGCGCCCGTCATGATCTGGGAAAGGAGCCGGGAAGCGCCGCAAGCCATGGTCCAGCCTAGCGTTCCATGCCCTGTGTTGACGTATAGATTGTCAAGCGGCGTGGGGCCGATGAGGGGCACGCCATCGGGGGTCATGGGGCGAAAGCCGCACCAGGTTTCCGCACTGGCAAGATCGGCGGTGCCCGGAAAACGCGCATCGTGCATGGCGCGGAGCTGGGCCAGACGCTTTGCCTCTTGATGGGCGTTGAAACCATCGAACTCTGCAAAAGCGGTGACGCGGACCCGGTTGCCGAAACGGGCTACGGACATTTTGTCGTGGTCGTCGAGCAGCGCGGTTCGGACGCTGAGATCGGGATCCGTGAGCGTTGCGGTCAGGGAATAGCCTTTGACCGGATACACCGGAAGCTTGAGCACCTGCTTGAGCAGCGGCGCCGACCAGGCGCCGGCCGTCATCACGTAGGCATCGGCGTGGATCACGCCGCCGCTGGTCCGCAGGGCCTGTACGTTTTTGCCTCCGGTGTGGATGGCTTCCACGGTGGTGTTGAGGCGTATGTCAACGCCCCGCGCCGCCAGCTGTTCCGACAATTGGTGGCAGAAACGGCTACTGTCGCCGCTGGATTCGTCCGGCAAATGCAAGGCGCCGGTAAAGCGCAGTGTGGAGCGCGCCAGACCGGGTTCAAGCCGCAATAGTTGTGCCGGACTGAGCAGCTCGGCCCGTTGCCTGTCCTGGAGCAGGTGGGCTTGCAGGCGCTTGGCCCTTTCCCATTGCTCGGGCGTTTGCAGCGTCAGGGTAATACCTTCGTCGCGCTGATCAAACTGTAGCGGCAGTTGCTGGCGCAAGGCATGCCACTCGGCAATGCTGTAGCGCGCAAGCGCGACCATGACGGCCCGGTTCCGGGCGAACGCGGCGGGATGGCTATTCTGGAGAGCCATCAACAACCAGCGCCATTGGCCAGTTGATGCTTCCAGCTTGATGCGCAGCGGGCCTTGTGGCTGGAAAAAGCTTTTCATCGCGGTGCTCACGGCGCCGGGGGCTGCCCACGGCGCGCACAGACCCGCCGAAAGCTGCCCGCCATTGCCATGGCTGGCGCCGCGCGCCACCGCCGTCTCGCGTTCGATGACGGTGACCTGACAGCCCGCTTGATGGAGGTACCAGGCGCTCGTCAAGCCCAGCAGCCCGGCGCCGACTATGCAGACATGCATGGGGATACCCGCTTATTGTACGGAGATGCCGAATTGCTTGACGGTCTGTTCGTATAGCTTGAAGTCATTGGCGTTCAGTTCCGCCATGCGTTCGGGCGTGCCGCCTGCCGGGATGACGCCCATGTCCGCCATCTGCTTCAGGACTTTGGGTTCTTTCAGTCCCTCATTCAGCGCCGCATTGATTTTGTTGATGATGGCGGCAGGCGTTCCCTTCGGCGCAAACACGCCCCACCAGGCGTTCAGGGTGACGTTGTAGCCCGACTCTTGCAGCGTGGGGACCTTGGGCAGAACAGGCGTGCGCTCGGGAGAAGTCACCGCCAGGGCCTTGAGTTTGTCGGTCTCAACGTGCTGGAAGATGACGCCGGGTGTGACCACGGCAACCGGAATATGGCCGCCGAGCACGTCCGTCATCAGCGGCGCGTTGCCGCGATAGTGCACGGGTGTGGACTGGATGCCCGCGGCATGAAGCAGCATTTCTCCCACGACGTGCATCGGCGAGCCTGCGCCGGGCGTCCCATAAGAGAGGTTTTTACCGGCCTTGACCTGATCAACAAAGTTTTGAATGGAAGTGATGCCGCTGGCATTGCTGGCAACGAGGGCAAACGGTGACGTGCCCGTGTTGATGATCGGGGTGAAGTCATCAACGGCGTGGTAGTTGACGCCGGTGGGCAACACGTGCGGAATGATCGGATGCGTGTTTGGCGTGAACATCAAGGTGTAGCCGTCCGGCTCGGCGCGCGCCACATGGCTGGTGCCGATCGAGCCACCCGCGCCCGCGCGGTTTTCAACCACGACGTTCTGTCCCAGGCGTTTGGTCAACTGTTCCGCATATGGCCGGGCCAAAGCATCGGTATCGCCTCCGGCGGGAAAGGCAACCACCAGTTTGATGATTCGGTTCGGATAGGTGTCCGCAGTGTGACCCAGCGTTGGCGCGGTCAGGGCCAGCGTGGCGGTCAGGGCGGCAAGGTGTCGGCGTCGGAGGTTCATGAGAATCGTCCTTGAAAATGAGGTGAACAGGAAGCGGGGGTCAACTGGGTTGAAGAAGGATGCCGGGGTGTATGTCGGCCACGCTTTGGCAGCCACAGAAAGCCATGGTCAAACGCAGTTCTTCGTGCAAGAGCGCGATCGCTTGTTCAACCCCGGCTTGTCCGGCGGCGGCCAGCCCATATAAATGGGCGCGCCCCAGATGGACGCAGCGCGCGCCTTGGGCCAGGGCTTTCAGCACGTGCTGGCCGGTGCGCACGCCGCTGTCGAGGTGGACTTCAGCCTGATCGCCAATGCGCTTCACAATGGCGGGCAGGGCGCGGATGCTGCTGTCGGCGCCATCCAGCTGTCTGCCGCCATGGTTGCTGACCAGCACGGCGTCGGCGCCCGCTTGCACGGCAAGCGCGGCATCGTCGGCGTCCAGCACGCCCTTGATGATCAGCTTGCCGTCCCAGCGTTCGCGGACCCAGCTGACGTCGTCCCAGCTGACCTGGGTGGCCAACTGCTCGGCGGCCCATTGCGCAATGGCGCCGCGGCCCTGGACGCCGTCCAATTGGCCATCCAGGTTGCCGAAGCTGCGATGCCGCGTCCGAAGCAGGCTCCAGGCCCAGTTCGGCTTGGTGGCGAAGTCGATCAGATGGCGGAAGGACAGGCGGGGTGGAACCGCCAAGCCATTCTTGGCGTCGCGGTGGCGTTTGCCAACCTGGTGCAAGTCGAGCGTCAGCACCAAGGCGGGACAGTTCAAGACGCGCGCCCGGTCAATCAGGGATTGAAGAAAACCGCGATCCTTGAAAATCGAAATTTGAAGGTTGAAGGGGTGCTGGGTGGCGGCCGACACGGCTTCCATCGAGCAATTGCTCATGATGGACAGGGTGAAGGGAATGCCCTGGTTCTTTGCGGCGCGCGCCGCCAGGATCTCGCCGTCGCCGTGGATGAAGCCGGACAGGCCGGTTGGCGCAATGGCCAGTGGCAGGCGCTGCGGCCGACCCAGGACTTCGGTTTCGCAGCGCAAGGCTTCCAGGTTGGCCGCCACCCGCTGCCGGAAGCGCAGCGCATCGAAGTCCGCCGTGTTGTGGGCGCAGGTGATCTCGGACCAGGCGCCGCCATCGACGAAGTCAAAAAACATGCGGGGCAGGTGCCGTTTGGCCTGGCTGCGCAAATCTTCGATGCAGGTGATAGGAAATGCCATAACGCTCTTTGGTAAGGAACCGTGTCCCACAAAGTGGGCTGAAGAGCTTGCATCCTAGAACCATCATGTTGATTTTGCAACATGATGGTTGGTGAAAAGCACAAAAGAAAGCGGGAAGATTTTTTAATATTTTTATGTAAAATCAACAGCTTAGGTTTTTGTTTTGGCTGTTTTTGCTGATGGCGCTAGGGGAAAGTCCTAGGGGTTTTCGCAGCGTTGCATCAGTTTGATCAGGCCGGTGTACAGCGCCCGGCGCTCGCTTTTGCTCAAGGACGAGAGCAAATCGACCTGTTTCTGTTGGGCGAGCGGCACCAGGATTTGATAGCGGGCCAGTCCCGCTTCACTGATCACGCACACCACTTTCTTTTTATTGCCGCCGGGGTCGGACTCCACAGTACACAGCCCATTCATCTCCAGTTCGCGCAAGGTGCGGCTGACCTGGCCTTTATCGAGGCCGGAAAGCGTGACGGCGTCAGTGAAGGGCAAGGGGCTGTAGCGTGCAATCAGCCCCAGTAAGCGCCACTGCGGCACGGTCAAGCCATGCTGTGCGGCATACACGCCGGTGATATTGCGCCGCATCAGGCTGGCCAGCTGCGGCACGAGCGTGGTGACGAACTGTTCGATGGGTAGGTCCGCCCCGGTGGCGGACAAGGTTTCCCAAGGCCGGTCCGACAGCGGCGGGCCGTTGGAGACGGCGGGCGCGTTTGACGGAGAGGGAGGCAGCGACAGCAGCGGCTTGGAGCGGGTCATGACAAGAGGGACGAGGCCTGGAATCAACAACCCGAAGCGTAGAGCGTGCGGCTCACGCGGTCAAACCACTTGGGAAAATCGCGTGCTCGGCAGGTCGGGCTTGCTCAGGTAGGGATCGAAACGCATGGCGATGGCGCGAATGAAGTGCCAGCCCAGATTGGTCACAATCACCTTGCCGCGCTGCAAGGCCGGGGCGTCCAGCAGACCGATCTCCGCCATGGGCGCGAGCGAGGCCAGCTCGGCTTCCAGCCGTTCATGCAGCGGTACGTTCAAGGTGGCGCTCAACGGCCCGAGGTCCAATTCTCCACGGCACATCAAGGTCTGGATCAGGTGGGCGCGCCAAGCGTCCTCGCGGCTGATTTCGATTCCCCTGCTCGTGGCGAAGCCATCCCGGTGCAGCAGTTCGTAGTAGTGCTCCAGATCATGCGAGTTTTGCAGGTAATAGCTGCCGATGCGGCTGATGGCGGACACGCCGAGCGCGATCAGATCGCCGTCGGCAAGCGTCGTGTAGCCCTGGAAGTTGCGGTTCAGCGTGCCTGCCTGTTTGGCCCGGGCCAAGGGGTCGGCGGGCAGCGCGAAGTGATCCATGCCGATATAGACATAGCCTGCGGCTTGCAGTTGATCGATGGCGTCCTGCAGTAACTGGATGCGGGTGTCCGGATCGGGCAAGTCTTGCGCGTTGATGCGCCGTTGCGGCTTGAAGCGCTGCGGCAAGTGGGCATAGCCGAACAGCGCGATGCGCTCGGGGCGCAGCGCGGCGGTATCCGACAGGGTCTGCGCAAAGCCTTCGCGCGTCTGTTTCGGCAGGCCGTAAATCAGGTCCGCGTTGATGGACTGGAAGCCGACGCTGCGGGCTTGCGCGATGGTGCGCGTCACGTCGGCCAGCGGCTGGATGCGGTGGATGGCCTGCTGAACCGCCGGATCAAAGTCCTGGATGCCGAAGCTGACGCGATTGAAACCGAGTGTCCACAAATGCTGGAGCCGTGTGCGGTTGACGGTGCGCGGATCGATTTCAATGGAGATTTCCGCGTCCGGCAGCAGCGTGAAATGGCTGCGCGCCAGGCGCATCAGTTCGCTCAGTTGCTCGTCCGTGAAAAAGGTCGGCGTGCCGCCGCCCAAGTGCAGTTGGTTGATTGGCAAGGCCGGGCCCGCATGCCGCACGACGTTGCGCATTTCCTGCGCCAGCGCCTCCAGGTACGGCGCCGCCTTGTCCTGATGTTTGGTGATGACCTTGTTGCAGGCGCAGTAATAGCAAATGCTTTGGCAGAAGGGGATGTGGATATAGAGCGAAGCAGGTTCTTGCGCCCGCGCCGGATCTGCTGCGCGTGCGATCAGCGCGCGGCGCAGCGACTCGGGGCCGATGCCCGCATGAAAGCGGTCCGCCGTCGGGTAGGAGGTGTAGCGGGGGCCTTGCTGGTACAGTTCCTGATAGAGACCGCTTGGCAGCGCGGCCCGCGCAAGCGGTGCGAAAGAGAGCGTGTTCATGCGAGGATGGTGCGCTTGAGGCGCTGTTATGTCTTTGATCTAATGCAAGTGCTCGCGCTTTCAACGGCGGCGGACACGCTCAACTACAATGGAGCATTGCAATGGCGGATGAGCAAGCCTTGATCGTGGTGCAGACCACGGTGGACAGCGAGCAGGCGGCCGAGAAACTGGCCGAGGCCCTGCTGGACCAGCGGCTGGCCGCCTGCGTGCAGATTGGCGCGCCGGTCACGTCGCTGTACCGTTGGAAGGGGAAGCTTGAGCGCGCCAAGGAGTGGCCGCTGCTGATCAAGACGCTGGCTTCCCGCCATGCGCAGCTGGAGCGGGCCTTGGCCCGCCTGCATCCGTACGAGGTGCCGGAACATCTCGTTTTCAATGTGGACCACGCGTCTCCGGACTATGCGCGTTGGGTGGTTCAAGAGACCTTATGCGATTGATTGATACACGGCGGTCGCCGCGCGGCTTGGCCTGGTTGTTGGCGGTACTGATTCTCCTGTTTCACGGGCTGTTCGCGCCGTTGCAGGCGCAATGGTCCGAAACGGATTTCCTCGATCCTGAAAAGGCTTTCCCGTGGACGGCGGAAGTCGTTTCACCGGATACCGTGGTCGTGCGGTGGGACGTGGCGCCCGGGTATTACCTCTATCGGGATCAGTTTGCGTTCACTGCGCCAGGCCAGACGCTGACGCCCGCGTTCCCGCAAGGTCTGGTCAAATACGACCCCACCTTTGATAAAGAGTTGGAAACCTATTCCGGCGCGCTGACGGTTCCGCTGCGCTGGTCGGCGGCGCTGTCGGGCGGCACGGTCGTGTCCTTGCGCTATCAGGGCTGTGCCGATGCGGGTTTGTGCTATCCGCCGCAGACTGCCGAGTTCACCTTGCATCCCGCCGCCAGCGCGGCGGCCTTGCCAACGGTCGAGCTGCCTCGCGCGGAGCGCGCCTTTTTCTCTTTCGGCGGGTGGAGCACGCAGGATGACGTGGGTCTGGCTTCGGCGTTGGAGCAAGGCCTGCGCTGGCAGGTGTTGGCGGTGTTCTTCGGACTGGGACTGCTGCTGTCCTTGACGCCATGCGTGTTGCCAATGGTGCCGATCTTGTCCGCTTTTCTGGTCGGACAGAGCGCGGGCGGCAGCCCGGCGCGCGGCAAGGGATTGGGTTTGTCGGCCCTGTATGTACTGGGTATGTCGGTGGTGTATACGGTCATTGGTGTGCTGGCGGGCCTGACCGGGGAAAGCCTGGCAGCCGCTTTGCAGACGCCGTGGATATTGAGCGTCTTCGCGGTGCTGCTGGTCTTGCTGGCGCTGTCGATGTTCGGCGTCTTTACCTTCCAGGCGCCGGTCCGGTGGCAAACCGCGCTGAATGCCTGGAGCCAGCGTCTGCCGGGCGGCAGCGCGTCGGCGGCGGTGCTGCTTGGCGCGGTGTCGGCCTTGATCGTCGGCCCGTGCGTGGCCGCGCCGCTGGCCGGGATTCTGCTTTATATCTCGCAAACGCAAGACGTCGTGCTGGGCGGTCTGGCCTTGTTCTTCCTGGCCTGGGGCATGGGGGTGCCGTTGCTGCTGGCGGGCGCGTCGGCGGGCACTTTGTTGCCGAAGGCCGGGCCGTGGATGGAGAGCGTCAAGCAGGGCTTTGGCCTGATGCTGCTGGCGGTGGCGTGGTGGATGCTGTGGCCGGTGCTGCCGGGCGCGGTCCAGATGCTGGGCTGGGCGGTGCTGGCTTTCCTGACGGCCGGTTGGATGGGCGCTTTCACTAGCCTCGCGCATCCGGCAAGCTTGCCGCGCCGCTTCTTGAAAGCGTTGGGACTGTTGGTTGCCTTGGCGGGGATGGTGCAGGTTATCGGCGCGGCCAGTGGCGGCCGTGACCCGTGGCAGCCCCTGGCCGGTCTGCGCACGGCGGCCGTTCAGCCCGTCTCTGGTCAGGAAGCGGGCGAACTGAGCTTTGCGCGCATCAAGACGGTAAGGGATCTGGACCGCATCGTGGCGGCCAGCAGTAAACCGGTGCTGCTGGACTTCTATGCGGACTGGTGCGTGTCGTGCCGGGAAATGGAAGCGTTCACTTTCACGGATCCGGCGGTGAAGGCGCGTCTGGCGAATTTCGTCCTGTTGAAGGCGGACGTGACGGCCAATGATGAGGACGACAAAGCCCTGTTGAAGCGTTTCCGCCTGTTCGGCCCGCCGGGCATTGTGTTTTTTGATGAAGACGGACGGGAACTGCGCCAGCGAGTGATTGGATTCCAGGCGGCCGCCCGCTTTGCCGGAACGCTGGATCAGGTCTTGGGCGCCGGGGCCGCCACTCTCTGATCGATGAGGCGGGGGTTGTTTCGTTGCCGTAGGAGCGAGCTCTGCTCGCGAATCGTTTTATTGAGAAAATTCGCGAGCAGAGCTCGCTCCTACGGAGATAAAGCGGTATCACAAAAGAAGCTCAGCAACGCAGGACACCGCGGCGGCTTGCAAGCCGCCGCGGTGGAAGCGAAGCGGGTAGGGGTGGGCCTACTTTGTCAGCAGTTCCGCCGCTTCCAGCGAAAAGTAGGTCAGGATGCCATTGGCGCCCGCCCGCTTGAAGGCCAGCAAGGATTCCATCATGACCAGATCGTGATCAAGCCAGCCGTTGGCCGCGGCGGCTTTCAGCATGGCGTACTCGCCGCTGACTTGATAGACGAAGGTTGGCACGCGGAACGTGTCCTTGACGCGCCGCAGCACGTCCAGATAGGGCATGCCGGGTTTGACCATGACCATGTCCGCGCCTTCTTTCAGGTCAAGGGCCACTTCGCGCAGCGCTTCGTCGATGTTGGCTGGGTCCATCTGGTAGGTGGCCTTGTTGGACTTGCCCAGGTTGCTGGCTGAGCCCACCGCGTCCCGGAAGGGGCCGTAAAAGGCGCTGGCGTATTTGGCCGAATACGCCATGATGCGGGTGTTGATCAGCCCTTGTTCTTCCAGGGCCTGGCGAATGGCGCCAACCCGGCCGTCCATCATGTCGCTCGGCGCAACAATATCCACGCCCGCCTGCGCCTGCGTCAGCGCCTGCTTGACCAGGATGTCCTTGGTGATGTCATTGATGACGTAGCCGGTGCCATCAATCACGCCGTCCTGGCCGTGGCTGGTGTAGGGATCCAGCGCGACGTCGGTCATGATGCCAAGCTCCGGGAACTCTTTTTTCAGTGCCGCGACAATCCGTGGAATCAGGCCGTCCGCGCGCATTGCTTCGGCGCCATCCAGTGTTTTCAACGAGGCGTCAATCACGGGAAACAAGGCCATGACCGGAATACCGAGTTTGACGCAGCGCTCCGCCACGGGCAGCAAGGTGTCCAGCGAATAGCGCTCGACGCCGGGCATGGAGGGAACCGCCTGCCTGACTTGCTGCCCCTCGGTGACGAAGACGGGGTAGATCAGATCATTGACGCTGAGCTCGTTTTCACGCACGAGGCGGCGGCTGAAGTCGTCCCGGCGGAGACGGCGGGGGCGTCCTGACGGGAAATCGGCAAACACTTCATGTTGAGACATAGTCGGACTCTCTTGAATAGGAATACGAAACCAGACGGATGCGGAAGCAGCGCTTTTTTACGCTGACGGCGCTTCGCGCGCGGGCTGGAGCCAGCCCTCGATGTGCGCGGCGGCTTCTTCCAGGCCGATGCGGTGGGTCGAAGAAAACGGAACGGTGGTCAGCGCGCCGATATTGGCCAGGTCTTTCTTGACTGCGAACGCCGCTTTGACCCGCTGGCCGTAGGGGAACTTATCGGCCTTGGTCAGCAGCGCCAGGACCGGTGTGCCGATCGGGGCGATCCAGTCCATCAGATTGCGATCAAGCTGCGTCACGCCGCGGCGAATGTCCACCATCAGCACCACGCCCGCCAGCGATGTGCGCGTGTGCAGATAGCCGCCCAGCACTTCGGCCCAGTCCGCCTGCGCTTCTTTGGCAATGGACGCAAAACCGTAGCCGGGCAGGTCAACCAGATAGCCGAGGTCACGGTCCGGATCCGCCGGGTCCGGCACGCCGAACATATTGATCAAGCGGGTTCGGCCGGGCGTTTTGCTGGAAAAGGCCAGCCGCCGTTGCTGGGTCAGCACATTGATGGCGGACGATTTGCCGGAATTCGAGCGTCCGACGAAGCAGACTTCAGGTGCCGAAGGCGGGGGAAGCTGATCGAGCCGGGCCGCCGACGTGGTGAAATGAGCGCGATGGAGAAGAGACACGTCTGTAAGTGCGGGCAGCACATCAAGGAAGCAATCGCTCATTGTAGTGCGCCCCGGCCGTTTCCGGGGCGGCGCCCGCCTGCCCGGCGTGGGTGTCTCAGTCCAGGCGGCGCAAGGCGCTGCGGAAACGGGCCTGCTTCTTGACATAGCTCTGGGCGCTGCGATGGATCTTTTCCACTTCCTCATCCGTGAGCGCGCGCACGACTTTGGCGGGCGCACCCATGATCAGTGAGCGCTCCGGAAACACCTTGCCCTCGGTCACCACGGCGCCCGCGGCGACGATGGAGTATTTGCCAATGATGCAGCGGTTCAGCAAGATGGCCTGCATGCCGATCAGGCAGGCGGCTTCAACCGTACAGCCATGCAGCATGGCCTGATGGCCGACTGTGACCTGCTCGCCGATTCTCATTGGAATACCCTCGTCGGTATGCAGCACGGCGCCTTCCTGGATGTTGCTGCCCTGACCGATCTCGATCAGGTCGTTGTCGCCGCGAATGACGGCGCTGAACCACACGCTGGTGTCGGGGTGGAGAACGACGTTGCCGATGACGGCGGCGTTCTCAGCCACATAGCTGGAATCGGAGACGGTGGGGACGGCATTGTCGAACTGGTAAATGGCCATGAAAACGAACTCCAGGGAGAAGAAAAGGAGGGTGGGCAGGACTTCCTTTGTCGTTTTAAGTGCGAGATTTTTTATTCTGCGCGAAGGGTGTTGTTATAATAAGGGGTTTCTTGGTTGGATTCAGGGTCTTGAGGGGATTTGCTCTTGGACCAACTCATCAACTCAAGGGCTCGCCTGGGGTTATCAGGAGCCGGGATTTTAGGTCGTCGAGGTTTTCATGAAGCGTGTGCTGTCCCTGATGCTTGTGGCAAGCGGAGCCCTGTTGGGTGCTTCGGCAATGCCGTCCTATGCCGCTGATGCCGCGGCGCGTCCAAAAGCGGATCTTGCCAAAGGCGAGGAGCTGTTCACCAACGGTGACGAGGCGCGCGGCATCATTTCCTGTGCGAGCTGTCACGGACCGGGCGGCAATAGCTCGATCCCCATCAATCCGATACTGGCCAAGCAGCACCCCGAATACCTGATCAAGCAATTGCACGATTTCAAAACGGGTGACGAAGGCAAGGCGGCCGCGCGTCCGAGCGCGTCCATGGCGGTCATGGCCGAGCCGCTGACCGAGGAAGACATCCGCAATATTGCGGCCTACCTCGGCAAGCAGGCGGTTGAAGAGCCCGCCTACGCCAAGAATCCCGCCACCATCGAGCAGGGCCAGACCATTTATCGCGCGGGCATCACGGCCAAGGGCGTACCGGCTTGCGCCGCCTGCCACAGCCCCAATGGCGCAGGCATCCCGGCCCAATATCCGCGCTTGGCCGGACAGTTTCCTGATTACACGGAACACCAGTTGATCGAGTTCCGCAGCGGCGAGCGTCAGAACCATGCCGCCATGGCGGCCATTGCCGCCAAATTGTCGGATGCGGAAATCAAGGCCGTGTCGGACTACATCGCAGGTTTGCGTTGAGCACAGCCCTGCTGATGGATGTCACGTGATCATCGGTCTGCGCGCAAGCCGCGCAGCACGCAGCGGGCACAGACCCGCGTACGTGGTCAACGGGTGGAGAAGCAACGCTGGTCTGCAGGCAGCGTGCTTCGCACCCATCAGATAAAGAGGGGCGGGCTCATCCGCTCCTTTTTTGCTTTATAGGCAGGTAAGTGTTCTTCATGGCTTCTTCGGCTCGCTCCTCTCGATCCAGACGGTTTGACCCCTTCATTGAGCTATTGGGTTCAATGCGGTTTGCAGTCAGCCTGTTGACCTTCATCTGTCTGGCCAGCGTGGTGGGAACGGTACTGGTGCAGAACCAGCCGCTGGGCAACTATCTGAATCAGTTCGGTCCCTTCTGGTATGAACTGTTCGACAAGTTCTCGCTCTATACGGTCTACAACGCCTGGTGGTTCTTGCTGATCATGGGCTTTCTGGTGGTGTCCACCACGCTGTGCGTGCTGCGGACCTCGCCAAAGCTGATCAAGGACATGCGCAGCTATCGCGACAATCTGCGCGAGCGCAGCCTGCAAGCTATTCCCCAGCATGAGGCTTACCCGTCCGCCTTGTTGCCGGATCAGGCCTTGGCCACGGTGGAATCATTGCTGGAAAAGGAAGGCTACCGGTTCCGGCAGAAAGTGTCGGCGGGCGGCACCTTGGTGGCCGCCAAGCGCGGCAGCGGCAATCGCCTGGGCTATATCTTTGCGCACACGGCCATTGTGGTGATCTGCGTGGGCGGGCTGCTGGACAGCGAATTGCCCGTGCGCCTGCAAGTATGGCTGGGCGGCAAGGCGCCGGTGGTTGAGAACATGGCGATTGCCGAGGTACCCGACAGCGGGCGGCTCAGTCTGGCCAACCCCAGCTACCGGGCCAATGTGCTGATTCCCGAAGGCGGCCGAACCGGCAATGCGGTGGTGCTGGTGGATGATGGCGCGCTGGTCCAGCCCTTGCCGTTTACGCTCGAACTTGAAAAGTTCATTGTTGAATATTATTCAACCGGCATGCCCCGGCTCTTTGCCAGTGAAGTCAAGGTCACCGATCATGCCACCGGCGAGACCTTCGACCAAACCATCAAGGTCAATGAGCCGCTGCGCTACCGGGGCGTCACCGTCTACCAATCCAGCTTTGACGATGGCGGCAGCAAGCTGAGCCTGATCGGCCATGCGCTGCGCGGCACGGGCCGCCAGCAGTTCGAGGTGAACGGTGTGGTGGGAGAAACCAGCACGCTGGTGGCCGAGGCGGGCGGTGAGCACGAGCTGTCCTTGGAGTTCTCCGCCTTCCGCCCGTTCAACGTTGAGAACTTCAACAATGACAACTTTGGCAACACGGCGCGCAAAGGCTTTGCCGAGCACGTGGCCTCGGTCGCGGGCAGCGCGGCAAAGAAAGACCAGGACAAGGATCTGGTCAACGTCGGTCCGAGTTTCCAGTACAAATTGCGTGATGGGAGCGGACAGGCGGTAGAATTCAATAACTACATGATGCCGTTGGAGCTGGATGGCCGCATGTATTTCCTGAGCGGTTTGCGGGAGCGGCCGGACGATGAGTTCCGCTACATGCGTATCCCGGCGGATGACAATACCAGCCTGAACGAGTTTCTAGCGCTGCGCGCGGCCTTGAATCAGCCCGAGGCGCGCCGTCAGGCGGCGCAACAGTTTGCCAGTCAGGGCATGCAGTCGCGCCCGGATACCGAGCTGACCCGGCAACTGGCGGACTCCGCGGAGCGGGCGCTGCAAACCTTCGCCACGGAAGGCCTGCAAGGGATTGCCCGCTTCCTGGAAGGCAGTGTGCCGGACGGAGAGCAACAACGTGCGGCGGATGTGGTGATCCGGCTGCTGGGTGGCGCCATGGCGGAATTGCGCAATGTGGCGCGGGCGTCGCTGGAACTGCCGCCGCAAGATCCGTTCGATCCTGACGCGATGGGCTGGGTGCAGGCGGCCATTGTGGCGTTGTCCGATCTGCATCTTTACCCGTCTCCGGTGCTGTTGATGCTGGACAACTTCGAGCATATTGAAGCGAGTGTCTTCCAGGTGTCGCGGGCGCCGGGCAAGTATATTGTGTACCTGGGTTCGTTACTGCTGATCCTGGGTATTTTTGCTATGTTTTATATTCGAGAGCGTCGGGTCTGGTTCTGGGTCAAGCCCGATCCGGAGGGTGGGTCCCATACGATGTTCGCGATGTCCTCGGCGCGTAGAACCCTGGACTTTACCCGCGAGTTCGACGCCTTGAAACGGACGATGGCAACGGCTCTGGATTCAAAGAAAGGTACGTAAATGGAACTGAGTGCTTCTGAACGCGAACCGGTCATCGCTGGATCAAGGCGGCCGGATTGGACGGATGCCGTCTTCCTGCTGCTGTTGGCGGTAGGCGCTTTCTTTGCCTGGCAAAGGGCGGGCGTGTACATGGATGGCTATGACACGGCCATTCTGGTGGGTACGGTGCCCGCGCTGGCGTGGATGGCCTGGCTGTGGCGACCGCTGCGGCACATCATCGTGGCCGTGGCGGCAGCCAGCCTGCTGGCCATCTTTTTGTATCAGGGCTCGCTGGACCGCGCCGAAGAGGCGTTCCTGCTGAAGTACCTGTTGTCTTCGCAATCGGCCATCCTGTGGATGTGCGCCTTGTTCTTCTTGGCCACCTTCTGCTATTGGGTGGGCTTGATCGCGCGTAGCGCCACGGGCGCGTGGCTCGGGACGGCGCTGTCCTGGGGCGCGGTGTTTGCCGGCTTGGTCGGCCTGATGGTGCGCTGGCACGAAACCTATCTGCTGAGTCCGGACATTGGGTATATCCCCGTGTCCAATCTCTACGAAGTGTTCGTCATGTTCTCGCTGATCACGGCGCTGTTCTACCTGTATTACGAGCAGCGTTATGCCACGCGCAGCCTGGGCGGTTTCGTGCTGTTGGTGATCAGCTCGGCGGTGGCCTTCTTGCTCTGGTACACCTTTGACCGCGGCGCCCAGCAAATCCAGCCGCTGGTGCCCGCGCTGCAAAGCTGGTGGATGAAGCTGCACGTACCCGCCAACTTCATTGGTTACGGCACCTTCTCGTTGGCGGCCATGGTGGGCTTTGCCTACCTGGTCAAAGCGCATGGCAGTACCCGTTCGTGGCTGAAGCTCGTCCCGCTGTTCATTCTTGGTGTCTTGCTTGCGGTGGAGCCGCTGGTGTTCGGGCGTAGCGGCATGTCCGTGTACTGGGCCCTGTATGCGGCCATTGCCGCCTTGATCGTGTTCCTGGTGCTGGTTTTCCGCCAGCCGCTGGCCGAGCGCCTGCCTTCTCTGGAAGTGCTCGATGACATCATGTACAAGGCCATCGCCATCGGCTTTGCCTTCTTCACCGTGGCCACGGTGCTCGGCGCCCTGTGGGCGGCCGACGCCTGGGGCGCCTATTGGCAATGGGATCCGAAAGAGACCTGGGCGTTGATCGTGTGGCTGAACTATGCGGCATGGCTGCACATGCGGCTGATCAAGGGCCTGCGCGGCAATATCCTGGCCTACTGGTCTCTGGTTGGATTGCTGGTGACAGGCTTTGCCTTCCTCGGCGTCAATATGTTCCTGTCGGGCTTGCACTCATACGGTGAACTGTAAGTAGGCCCACCCCCTACGCGCTTCGTTCCCCCACCGATACGGAAGCGGTGGGGTGATGCTCAAGCCACCGCGGTGGGCAGCGGCGAGGTGTCGGCCTGGGCGCTGAGTTCCACTAGCAGCTCGGTGCAGCGTTCCGCGCGTTGGGCGGGCTGGGTGTGCCACTGATTGCGCTGCTCCAGCGGATCCTGCCGTAAATCATAAAACTCACAGAACTCAGGCAGGTTGCTGATGGTCAGGCGTACGTCCTGATTGACCAGGCTGCGCAGGCGGTAGCGTTGTGTTCGTCCATTGGGCAGGACCACCGGCTCGCTTTCAATGATCACGCCTGGACGCGCTGGAATGGCCGCGCCTTGAGCCACTGCCTCGCGGTTGAGCCAGGGGGCGAGGTCAAGGCCTTGCATGCCGTTGAACGGGGCGAGGCCGCAGCGGCCGAGAATGGTGCGGGCAAGATCCAGCGTGCTGGATGGGACGTCGGTTACGTGGTTGGCCGCGCCTTGCTGCGGATCGCGCCAGATGAAGGGCACGTGGGTCAACCCCCGGAAGTGCATGGCGCCTTTCAGGACCACGCCGTGGTCACCCATCATGTCGCCGTGGTCGCTGGTGAAGATCACGATGGTATCTCGGTCCTGGTCCAGTTCCTTCAAGGTGGCCATGACATGGCCGACCTGTTCATCGATCAGGGAAATCATGCCGAAGGTCAGGGCCTGGACTTCCTTGCACTCCCGCTCGCTGACCGTGAACGCGCCATAGCCTTCGCGTGAGCCGCCGGATTCGGTATAGCGGTAAATGTCGGCCACGAAGGCCGAGTCGCCGGGTGCGTTGAAGCTGCCCGGCAGGGTGACTTGTTCCGGGTCGTACATGTCCCAGTATCGCCCCGGTGGTGTGAACGGATGGTGCGGGTCGGGGAAAGACATCTGCACGAAGAACGGCTGATCCGGATGCTGTTTGGCGTGGCGGCGCAGCCATTCGCTGGTGCGTTCGCCGACCCATGTCGACGGATAGAGCTCCTCCGGCATGGCTGTCCGCCAGGCCTGCGGCGCCCGGTAGTCGGGTGCGGGCAGGGCGTTGTCGCGGCCGCGCAGGCTATCCGGGTTCGGGTGCCGGTCCGCCAGCCACTGTGCATAGTCACCCTGCACTTGGTCGCCATGAAAAGTCGCAAGCTCAACGTGCTGGAAGCCGTAATACGGGGTGTTGACGGTGCTGCGCTTGCCCGCCTTCCAGTCGGGTGTCCATTCATTTTCGTACTCCGGACCGCCGCGTACCGTTTTGCGGGCATCCTGCAAGCCCGCGGGCGGGGGCGTGCCGTCGTTCTCATTCTGCCATTTGCGCCGGAGCGGGCCGTCATAGCCGAACGATTGCAAGTGCGATTTGCCGATCAGCGCGGTGGCGTAACCGGCGGTGCTCAACAGTTCGACGAAGGTCGTGTGGTCGCGGGACAGGTTGATGCCGTTGTGGATCACGCCATGCAGCGAGGGTAGCCGACCGGTCATCAGCGTGGCGCGGTTGGACATGCAGGTCGTGCTGCTGGCGTGGAAGTGGCTGGCGCGCACGCCCTCCGCCGCGAGCGCGTCGATGTGCGGCGTGCGCAGCAGCGGATGTCCGGCGCATCCCAAGTGGTCGGCGCGGTGTTGATCGGTGATGATGAGCAGGACATTGGGCTGGCGTGACATGGCGGATGGATAAAGGGAGTTGAAAAAGGAGGAAGGATTGACCAACTTCAGGGCGTGTTGATACCGAGATCCTGGATCAAGGCGCCATAGCGCTGGTAGTCATCCTGATGCTTTTTTACGAAGGCGGCGCGGGAAAGCGGACGAACCTCCTGGTTCATGGTTTGGAATGACGCTAACACGGCTGGCTCTTTAAGGATATCGGTCAAAGTCTGATGGAGATTGTCGGCCAGCGCGGCGGGTGTTCCTTTCGGGGCGTAGACGCCAAACCAGATGTCGATCTCAACGCCGGGCAGTCCTTGTTCGGCCGCGGTGGGCAGGTTGGGCATCAGGCCGCTGCGCTGCGTATCCATGGCGGCCAGTGGAACCAGCCGTTGACTGTCCACCAGCGGTTTGGCAACCGGCAGCCCCAGGTAGGTGAGCTTGACGTGTCCGCCCAGCAGGTCCGTGATGGCTGGTGAGGTGCCTTTGTAGGGGATATGGCGGATATTGACCCCCGCGGCGCGGTTGAACATTTCACCGACCAGGTGCATCGGCGAGCCATAGCCGGGACTGGCATAGCCGAGATCGGGATCCTTGCGCGCGGCCTGCACCAGATCGTCCACGTTGCGCAGATTCAAGGAGGGATGCGACAGCAGCAGCATGGTGGAGGACGAGAGCAGGGCGATCGGCGTCAGGTCGGTCAGCACGTCGGCGCGTGGTTTGCGTTCCTCCGGTGTCAGTGTGTGAATCGCCATGGTGATGGTGTTGGGCGTGATCAACAAGGTATGGCCGTCGGGTTCGGCGCGGGCAACGCTGTCATTGCCGATATGACCGGCAGCGCCCGCCCGATTCTGGACGATGACGGGCACGTTCCAACGCTTTTGGAGCTGGGGAGCCAGCATGCGGGCGATCTGGTCCGGCGCACCGCCCGCAGGCCAGGAAACGACCAGGGTAACGGGTTTCTCAGCCTGGGTGGGCATGGTTTGTGCGTTGGAAAACAGCGGGAAGAGGGTCAAACAGCCTGCGGTCAGCCATGCGGCGCGAAAGCGTTTCATGATGGGCTCCTGAGTAGGTTCGATAACACTTTACTCAGTCCGCCCACCCTGACATAGTGAGGAAGAGATTGAAACTGTTTAAAGCAGATATTGTTAATTCATGGACAAATTGCACCTGATTCACAGCTTTTTGGTGGTAGCCCGGACCGAGAATTTCACGCGGGCGGCCGAGCAGTTGCGGGTGTCTCCGCAGGCCGTTAGCGCCCAGATTTCGCAATTGGAAAAGTGGCTGGGCGTACGCTTGTTCCACCGCACCACCCGTCGCGTCGCGCTGACGGACGACGGCCGTTTGTTCTTTCAGCGCTGCCAGCATGGCATGCAGTGGATCGAGCAGGGAGAACGTGAATTGCGCGATCGTCATGATGAGGCCCAGGGCGTGGTCCGGATCGTGGCCAGTGTCAGTCTGGGGCAAGTGCTGGTAAGGCCATTGCTGGCGCGGTTTGCCCGACAATACCCTGAGCTCAGGTTCGAGTTCTCCACCCACTATCATTGGCCAGAGGTAGTGGAGCAGACCCTGGACATTGGCGTGGCGGGCGGAGTCTTGACTCAAAGCTCGATCGTGGCGCGGCGCGCCGGCACTTTCACGCACCTGCTGTGCGCGGCGCCCAGCTATCTGGCGGCGCATGGCGTGCCCGCCAATCCGGAAAGCCTGCGGGATCACCGATGCATCGGTCTGGCGCACCCGCGTACGGGCCGTATCTGGCCCTGGACCTTCGAGCGGCAACGTCGCTCGTTTACGCTGGAGCCCCCACTGAGCCTGTTGACGCAAGATCCGGTCATCCAGCGGGACTGGGTGCTGGATGGTCTAGGTATTGCACAGATTCCCGACTACTTTGCCGCGCCGCATCTGGAAGCGGGCAGGCTCCAGGAAGTTCGTGTCGGGTACCGCGGGCCGCGCATTGACATCCACCTCTTCATGCCGCAGCGCGAATACGTGCCCAAACGCAGCCGCCTGGTGTATGACTTTTTGCTGGAAGGGCTCAGCGCGGTGTTGGATCGTAAAGGGATGTGATCAAGCAAGCGCGGCTTCTTCAATGGCCTCGGCCACCCATTGGTTCAAACTTTCCCCCTGTGCGGCGGCGGCCAGCGCGGCGGCTTCATGGACTTCCGGCTTGATGCGAAGCATGAATTTGCCTGAAAAAGTCTTGCGGGGCTCAATACCGCGCTGGGCGCACTCCTCAAGAAAGGCTTGAAGCGAGACTTCTCCCTCGCAGCGGAGCCCGGCAATATCCGCGGCATAAAAGTCCGCGCCGCCATTGAGGCCGATGAATTCTCCCCGGAATAGTTCAATGTCAGGGTCATAGCTGATCACGGCCCGCTGGTCTGCAATCATCATTACGTTTTTCATGGTTTCACTCCATTGTCCTTCAAGCCAGCGGCGCAGCGCGGCGGCTGCCCCCTTGTCAAGTTCGGGCGTTGGATGGGGTCGGTGCATCACGCTGATCTGACCGAATAAGTAAAAAGCGACCCGGCTTCCTTCACGCTCGGAGATTTCTGCGCCCAGCGCTTTGAGCAGCCCGACGGCATCTTCCCATTTCACACTTGCTGGGGTTGGGCGGGAAAAGATCAGGTCAAGCGTTTTTTTGTGTTTGGCGCTGATAAATATGGTATTGGTATTTGGTATCATTGTCAAGTCAAGCATGTCGGCTGTCCGGCCGACGCTTCTTCGCCAGATACGGACGGCCAGATCTTGCACCCGGTATTCAATGCAAATGGGAAAATGGGACCACGCTTTCCTGCATTGCGAGAGCTGCGTTGGGGTGTGGTTCGATGATGGAAGCACCTGGGCAGGCGCTCCATGAGGATGGGGGATGAAGCGAGAAGAAGGGGGACGATGCCGAAAAATTGGCCTACGGGATAACTACGTAGGCCAATTCAATGCTCATAGACAGCGATCAAGTAGGTTGCTGCGCACCCTGTGCCTGTGCGGCAGCCAACAACTGGCCCCCGCCGTAGCTCGATTGCACCGGCGGCGTGCCGCCTGGCTGGACCCGGATGGCGCAGAACTTGAACTCGGGGATTTTTCCGTAGGGATCCAGCACGGCGTTGGTGAGGCGGTTGATGGCCGCTTCGTAATAGCAGAACGCCACAAACACGGTGTCGGGCGGCATATGGCGATCCGCCCGGGCATAGAGGCTGACCTGGCCGCGTCGGCTTTCCAACGTCAGCAGATCGCCGGGCTGGATGCCAAGCCGGGCGAGTTCGTCGGGATGGATCAAGGCAACGGGGTCGGGCTCGATGGCGTCCAGCACGCCGGCGCGCCGGGTCATGGAGCCGGTGTGCCAGTGTTCAAGCTGCCTGCCGGTGATCAGTACCATCGGGTAATCGGCATCGGGCTGCTCCGCCGCTGGGATCAGGCTGACCGGAACCAGCTTCGCCTTGCCGGACGGGCGCGGAAAGCGGTCGATGAACACCACGGGCTGGCCGGGATCGTCAGCGCTTTCGCAGGGATAGGTGATCGCGCCCGCGTTGGCCAGCCGTTCCCAGCTGATGCCTTGCAAGCTCGGCATCAGCCCGCGCATTTCATCGAAGACCTCACCCACGGTCTGTTCACCCCAGTCCAGGCCGAGCTGCTTGGCCATCTGTTGAATGATCCACAAGTCCTGGCGCGCATCGCCGGGCGGATCCAGGACCTGCCTGCCCACTTGCACGAGGCGGTCCGTGTTGGTGAAGCTGCCGTCTTTCTCGGCAAAGGCCGAGGCGGGCAGGATCACGTCGGCCAGGTAGGCGGTTTCCGTCAGGAAAATATCCTGCACCACCAGCATGTCCAGTTTGGCCAGCGCCGCGCGCGCATGGTTGACGTCGGGGTCGGACATGGCCGGGTTTTCGCCCATGACATACAGGCCCCGAATTTGCTCGCCGTAGATGGCGTCCATGATCTCCACCACGGTCAGGCCGGGCTTCGAGTCCAGCGGCAGGCCCCAGGCGTGCTCGAACTTGCGCTGTGCCTGCAGGTCATCAACGCGCTGATAGTCAGGGTACATCATCGGGATCAGGCCCGCGTCAGACGCGCCCTGGACGTTGTTCTGGCCGCGCAGCGGATGCAGGCCGGTGCCGGGCTTGCCGATGTGACCGCAGATCAGCGCGAGCGTGATCAGGCAGCGGGCGTTGTCGGTGCCGTGAATATGCTGGGAGACGCCCATGCCCCATAGAATCATCGCGCTTTTTGCCGTGGCGAAACGGCGGGCCACCGTGCGGATGGTCTCCGGGGGAATGCCGCAGACCGGCGCCATGCGCTCCGGGCTGTACGGCGCGATATTGCCGACGATGCTGTCATAGTCTTCCAGCCGGGCGTTGATGAAGGCGTGGTCCACCAGGTCTTCCTGGATGATGACGTGAATCATCGCGTTCAGCAGCGCAACGTCGGTGTCGGCCTTGAAGGCGAGGTGCCAATCGGCGTGGCGAGCCAGGTCGGAGCCGCGCGGGTCGGCCACGATCAAGGTCTTGCCTTGCCGGGCCGCGTTCTTGATCCAGCTTGAGGCCACCGGATGGTTGACACTTGGGTTGGCGCCAATGACGAGGATGACCTCGGCATGCTCAACGTCGCGGACCGGGTTGGATACCGCGCCCGAGCCGATGCCCTCCAGCAATGCCGCCACCGACGAGGCGTGGCAGAGTCGGGTGCAATGATCAACGTTGTTGGAGCCGAAGCCGGTGCGCACCAGTTTCTGAAAAAGATAGGCTTCCTCATTGCTGCCCTTGGCCGAGCCGAAGCCCGCCAGCGCGTGCGCGCCATGGCTTTGCCGGATCCGCTTCAGGCCCTGCCCGGCCAGCGCCAGCGCTTCTTCCCAGCTGGCTTCACGGAAGGCGTCGCGCCAGTGGTCCGGGTCCATGGCAAACTCAGGGTCCTTGGGATGGCCCGCTTTGCGGATCAAGGGCCTTGTCAGGCGTTGGCGGTGATGGACGTAATCAAAGCCGTAGCGTCCTTTGACGCACAGCCTGCCCGCGTTGGCGGGGCCGTTGATGCCTTCCACGGACTGGATGGTGTTGCCGCGCACCTGATACTTGACTTGACAACCTACGCCGCAGAACGGGCACAGGGAGTTGACCTCGCGCTCGGGGGGAGGAACGTCAACGGTGCTGCTTGAGCGCAGCGCGCCGGTCGGGCAGGCCTGGACGCATTCGCCACAGGCCACGCAGGTGGAGCCGCCCATGGGGTCGTTCAGATCAAAGCTGATTTCAACCGCGCTGCCGCGAAACGCCAGGCCGATCACGTCGTTGACCTGCGCATCGCGGCAGGCCCGGACGCAGCGCGTGCATTGGATGCAGGCGTTCAAGTCCACGGTGATGGCGGGATGGCTTCGGTCCTGACGGGTGGGGAGGCGGGGCGCGTAGCGGTCGGGCCGCGCGCCCACGTTGCGGTGCCAGTAAGCCAGTTCATTGTCGTCTTGCAGGGTGCTGGCGGAGACTTCCGAGCCCAGCAGTTCAATCACGGTCTGGCGCGCCCGCTTGGCGCGTTCGGACTGCGTGCGAATGTCCATGCCCGCTTGCGGGTGGCGGCAGCAGGAAGGCGCCAGGGTGCGCTCGCCGTTGATTTCAACCACGCAGGACCGGCAGTTGCCCACCTTGTCCAGGCCGTCCGTGGTGCACAAATGCGGGAGTTCAAGGCCCTGCCGCTGGCACAGCTCCAGCAGGGTTTCATGCGCAAAGGCGTCAACCGTCTGGCCGTCCAGGGTCAGCGTGACGGTGGGGAGTTCGAGGCGCGCATTCATCGGGCGTCTCCGGTGGGCAGGGTGTGCGGGAAATAGCGGATCACGCTCTCAATGGGGTTCGGCGCTGCCTGGCCGAGACCGCAGATGGAGGCGTCGCGCATGACGGCGGACAAATCGCCCAAGCGTTCGGCATCCCAGTTGCCCGCGCTGATCAGTGCGTGGGCGCGTTCCGTGCCGACGCGGCAGGGCGTGCATTGTCCGCAGGATTCGTCTTTGAAAAAGGCCATCAGATTACAGGCGGCCTGCGGTAGGTCGTCATGCTGGGACAGCACGATGACCGCCGCCGAGCCGATGAAACAGCCATATTCCTGCAAGGTGTCGAAGTCCAGCGGCAAATGGTCCAGCGAGGCGGGCAGGATGCCGCCGGACGCGCCGCCCGGCAGATAGGCTTGCAGGGTATGGCCGGGCAGCATGCCGCCGCCGTACTCATCAATCAGTTCGCGGACCGTGATGCCCGCTGGCGCCAGGTAAACGCCGGGACGCTGGACGCGGCCCGACAGTGAGAAAGAACGCCACCCCTTGCGGCCGTGGCGGCCTTCGGCCAGGAAGGCGCGTCCCTGGTCTTCCAGCAGGTCCCGGACCCAATACAGCGTCTCGAAGTTGTGTTCGAGCGTGGGTCGGCCGAACAGGCCTTTCTGGGCGATGTAGGGCGGGCGCAGGCGCGGCATGCCGCGCTTGCCTTCAATGGACTCGATCATGGCCGATTCCTCGCCGCAAATATAGGCGCCCGCGCCGCGCCGCAGGTGGATCGTGGGCAGGTCCGGAATGGGCGGGTCGCGGCGCAGCGCGTCCAGTTCCTGTTCGAGCAACTGCCGACAGGAGGCGTACTCGTCACGCAGATAAATATAGATGGTCTGGATGTTGACCGCCCAGGCGGCGATCAGCATGCCTTCCAGAAAACGGTGCGGGTCGCGCTCCAGGTAATGGCGGTCTTTGAAGGTGCCGGGCTCGCCTTCGTCAATGTTGACGGCCATCAGGCGCGGGCCGGGTTCCTGGCTGACAATGCGCCATTTCCTGCCCGCCGGAAAGCCCGCGCCGCCCAGTCCGCGCAGGCCGGATTGCTCAAGGATCTGGATCGCGTCTTCCCGCGAATACGAGACGGGGGCATCCGCCTGCACGGCGGGCGCATTGACGCAACGCTGGAGCAACTGATAGCCGCCTTGTTCGCGGTACGCCTGGAGGCGAAGGGCGTCGGGCAGTGGCGGAGCCGCATACCGCCGGGCGTTGAGGACGGACTGGATGCGCTCGGGAGTGGCGTGTTCCACCGGATGCTGACCGACGACCGCAATCGGCGCTTGCGCACAGCGGCCCACGCACGGGACGGCTTCCAGCCGGATACCGTCCTGATCCTGGAACGCGTCCAATAAGGCGTTGCCGTGCTGGATCGAACAGGACAGGCTGGTGCAGACCCGGACGATCGGGTGGGCGGGATCCGGTGCCAGATGATCGGGCACGACATGGAAGTGGTGATAGAAGGTGGCCACTTCATAGACTTCGGCCAGCGCGACCCGGTAACAGGCGGCCAGCGCAACCAGCGCGCTCTCTTTCAGGCACTGGTCGGCGTCCTGGAGCCGGTGCAGGGCTTCAATCAAGGTGTCCCGCGTTGTGGGCAGATCCGCAATCAGGCCCCGGACCCGGGCAAGCGCCGCCGGATCAACCTGTCTGCCCTTCGGCTGCTGGCGGCGTTTGCGCCGCGACGGGCTGAGCGCTTGCGCGGGTTGGGCAATGTCATTCATGGTCTGTCTCAACAGCGGTTAAATATGTTATTTTTTTCATATCTATAGCAACACAGTTTCAAGTTATCAGGTTTATCCACAAACACAAATAGGCTGTTTTCTACATAATGTTCAAGGTCTCCATCCAGCCGCATTGGCATATCCAAAGCAGTGCGCTGCCAGCCGGTTTCGACAGCAATATGCTGATCGGCTTGCTGCGCGGCATCCAGGAGGAGGGCTCGATTGCCGCGGCGGGCAGGCGGCTGGGCTTGTCCTACCGGTATGTATGGGGCTTGCTGCGTGAAGCGGAACAGGGCTTTGGCCTGCCGTTGCTCGACAAACAGCCTGGACGCGGCACGGTGTTGAGCCATCTGGGGCAGACCTTGCTGATGGCGGATGAGCGGATTCAGGCGCGCTTATCCCCCACCCTGAGCAGTCTTGCCTCGGAGCTGGACACGGAATTGCGCAAGGCCGTCTTCCACGCCGCGCAGGTCACGCGGCTGTTTGCCAGCCACGGGTTTGCCATTGCCACCTTGATCGAGCAACTGGCCCAGCAGGGCGTGGTGCTTGAGCTGCGCTACCAGAACAGCCTGGATGCGGTGGCGGCGCTCTCGCAGGGCGAATGCGACGTGGCGGGCTTTCATATTCCGATTGGCGGATTCCAGCGCGCGGCGGCGGCCGCCTATCGCGCCTGGCTCGATCCGAGACAGTATGTGGTGCTGCAAGTGGCGCGGCGGCAACAGGGCCTGTCCGTGGCGCCCGGCAATCCGAAGCAAATACGCGATCTGGCTGATCTGGTCCGGGCCGATGTGAAATTCGTCAATCGCCATCCGGGTTCGGGAACGCGGATGCTGCTTGATTTGATGCTGGCGGCGCGGGACCTGCCGATCAATCAGATCCGCGGCTATGACACGGCGGAGTTCACGCATGCGGCGGTGGCCGCCTACATTGCCAGTGATATGGCCGATGTGGGGCTGGGGATCGAGGCGGCGGCGCGGCGTTTCCAATTGGATTTCGTGCCGCTGTTTCAGGAGCGCTATTTTCTGACCGTGCGCAAAACGCAGTTTGAGCAGCCGTGGTGCCAGGCCATCCTGGGCACATTGCGCAGCCGCAGCTTCAGGCTGGGCTTGTCTGAAACGCCCGGCTACTGGACGGACCAGACCGGCACGGTACTGGAGTTGAGCGAGATTTTTGCGGACGATGGTCCGGCAGACAGGCCTAAGGCCTTCAATTAAGCCGGAAAAATGAAGCGGTTGAGCAGCAGCCTGCTGGCGTCCGCGGCGCCCACGGGTTTGCTGAAGAAAAAGCCCTGCGCATGATCGCAGTTGGCCGCTTTCAAGTGAACCACTTGTTCGAGGTTCTCCACTCCTTCGGCAATCACGGCAATACCCAGGTTGTGCGCCAGGGTGATGATTGAGCTGACAATCACGTCGTCGTCATGACTGTTCTTGATGTCGCGGATGAAGGAGCGGTCGATCTTCAGGATCTGTACCGGGAAATTCTTGATGTAGTTGAGGCTGGAAAATCCCTGGCCGAAATCATCGATGGCAATGCGGATGCCAAGACGGTTCAGTGAGCACAGCGCCTGGTTGGCGAACTCCACGGATTCCATCAGCATGGATTCCGTAATCTCGATTTCAATCAACGCTGGGGGGATGTCGTGGGCGCTCAGCGTTTGGGCGATCAACTCAGGAAAGAGGGGATCCATCAACTGGCGGGCCGATACGTTGATGGCGATCGGCACCAGCGGGTAGCCGTTGTCGCGCCAGATCCGCAATTGCTGGCAGGCGGATTGCGCCACCCAATGGCCCAGTTCATGGATGAAGCCGTTGCGCTCCGCCAGTGGAATGAACTCATTGGGGGGAACCAGGCCCAGATCGGGGTGGTTCCAGCGGACCAGGGCTTCAAAACCTGAAATGTGAAAATCGGCCATGGCGATCTTGGGCTGGTACTGGAGCAGCAGTTCGCCTTGCTGAATGGCGCGGGGCAGGCCCTGCTCCAACTGGAACAAGCGGTCGGAGTCCAGAGTGAAAGTATGCTCGTAGAGCGTGTAGCGGCCGCGGCCGCGCCGCTTGGACTGATACATGGCGGCGTCGGCGTGTTTGCACAGCTGCGCCACCTCTTCGCCATCCTTCGGGTACAGCGCAATGCCGATGCTCGAATTGACCTGAAGGTCATGGCCCTCCAAATCGCGGAAAGGGGTGCGGAGCTGATCGAGGATTTTCTCGGCGATCTTGATGGCGTCGTCGCTCTGGTTCAGGGCGGTGATGAAAATGGCGAATTCGTCGCCGCCCAGGCGCGCCACCACATCGGAGGCGCGCAGCGTTTCCCGCAAGCGCTGGGCCACGTGTTGCAGCAACTCATCGCCCACGTGGTGGCCGAGGGAGTCGTTGATGTGCTTGAACTGGTCCAGATCCAAATAGAGCAAGGCGAAGGTCTGGCGTGAACGTTTGGCGGTCAGCAGATGGGAAGACACCAGCTCCTGGAACATCCTGCGGTTTGGCAAACCGGTCAGGTGATCATGGGCCGCCAATGAAAAAGCGCGTTGTTTCTCTTCTTCCAGTTGATGGATCAGGTTCTGCTTCTCTTCGCTGTTCTGCGCCAGTTCGCGCAACAGCGTCTGCTGGGCCCGCGCGTTGCGGATGGTCACGCTGACAATGACGAGTATCAGCATGGACCACAACGTCAGGATCAACAGGTAGCGTTGCCGGATCTGCTCGCGACCGGGTGCGATTTGTTCAAGAAATTGCTCCAGATACCCGGTGAACACAGGGGGTGGCGCCGGATTGTGCTGGGTTGCGGCCGCCAGGATTTGCTGACGCTCGGCATCGAGCGAAGCCAGAACCACGCCCCACGAAATCAGCAGCAGCGCCAGAGCCAGGATGACGCTGGTGGCGAAGATGCGTTGGAAAGGCGTATGAATGAATCGGAATGACGGGCGTCGTCCGAAAGGTCGTGACAAGGCGGCACCAGCGGCAGGGTGAGAAGATCAGAAAACGATTATGTTGACTTCTCATGACAAGACCGTGACCATGCGCCAACGCGGTGCCGCAGGCGCTCCATGGAGGGGCGGAGACGCCCGGGCCGCCAGCCGGGAGTCTTCACGGTCTTGTTTGCCTGGAAACGGCTTGCGTTCAGTCCTGGTCCGGCGCGGCGGCGGGGCGGGAGCGGGTCTTCTTGGCGGCGGCCCGGCCGCGCTTGGCGGGCGCGGCAACCGGCGGCACCGGCGCGGCGGGATCCTTGGCCGGCGTTTTGCGGGCGCCGCGGGAGCGCGACGTGGCTGGCGCGACGCTCGGGGCTTCGGGGCCCGGCTTCAGGACCGGGGCCGCTTGGGTGTCCGCGATGACTGGCTGTGGTTCAGCGGGCTGAGCGGCGGTTGCAGCGCTGCCTGCTTCGGCGGCTGTCTTGCCGCCGCGTCTGCCCCCTGTCTTGCTGGCCGACGCAGGCTTCGGCGGGGCTTTGGCCGTCGGTTTCTCCGCTGTTTTGGGGCTTGTGGCCGCCGTGGCGGCGTCAGGGACTGCCGCGGCGCTTGTGAGCTGGGGTTCGCGAGCCGGACCCGTTCCCACGAAGTCGGCAACATCTGTGTCTGAAGCGCGGTATACGTAGCTGCCGGATTTGTCGTCCCGGCCCACCGCCAGCAATCCTTTCTTTTGCGCGGCGTCGAGCAGGTTGCCAAAAGCCCGGAAGCCATAATAGGTTTCATTGAAGTCGGGGCGGCGGCGCTTGATTGCATCTTTCAGCGCGGAGGCCCATATTTTGCCCGCATCGCCGCGTTCGGCGATCAGGTCTTCAAAGGTTTCCACCGCAATCCTGACGCCCTGGTCGCGTCGCCGCTCGAGTTCTTCGCGGCTCCACTTGCCGTCTTCCTTGGTTTGTCCGTTCTGGGCCGGGCGGTTTTCCTTCCGGTTCAAATCGGACTGGGCGCGGATGAAGTCATCGTAAAAAATGAACTCGTCGCAGTTGGCCACCAGCAGGTCAGACGTGGATCGCTTGACGCCAACACCAATGACCTTCTTGTCATTTTCCCGAAGCTTGGACACCAGCGGGGAGAAGTCCGAGTCGCCGCTGATGATGACGAAGGTATTGACGTGGGACTTGGTGTAACACAGGTCAAGCGCATCCACCACCAGCCGGATGTCGGCGGAGTTCTTGCCGGATTGCCGCACGTGCGGGATTTCGATCAGCTCGAAGTTGGCCTCGTGCATCGTGCCTTTGAAGCTTTTGTAGCGTTCCCAGTCGCAATAGGCTTTCTTGACGACGATGCTGCCCTTGAGCAGCAGCTTTTCCAACACAAGGTTGATGTCGAACTTTTCATAGTTGGCGTCTCTGACACCAAGCGCCACGTTTTCAAAATCGCAAAAAAGCGCCATGCTGATGTGATCAAGCGAGGAAGCCATCCGTCTCTCCTAAGCGTGAGGGTCAGCGCAGCCGCTGGCCAAGATAGCGGGTCAGATAGGCTTCGCCTTGGTGACCGGCGCCTTCGGCCAGGTGGTCAACGCCTTCCGTGCCGAGTGTTTCAGTGAGTATGCCCTGCAAGTCCTGGCGAATGTCCGCCAGCGTGGGCAGCATGTCCAGGTCTGTCGGGCCGCCGCTGCCGCGTTCGAGCTGGAGCGGATGGAAGACCTCAAGGAGGAAGCGGCCGCCGGGTTTCAAGGCCAGTGCCAATTTGCGGTGGATCCGCTGCCGCAGGGCGGCTGGCAGGTGAACGAAGATCATGACCACGGCATCAAAACGGGCAATGCCGGGATCCCAATCGTTCAAGTCGGCTTCCAGGGTGTCTATCGCGCAGTGGCGGCGCTGCGCGAGTATCTGGGCTTTGGCTAGGCCGACTGGGGAGGCGTCCACCGACAGGACTTCGTGGCCTTGTTCCGCTAGCCAGACGCCGTTGCGGCCTTCGCCGTCGCCCGGCACGAGCACCCGCGAGGCGGGGGCAATCAGGCTGGCCTGGGCTTGCAGGAAAGCGTTGGGCTCGGTGCCGTATTTGAAGTCGGCGGCGGCGTAGCGTTGATCCCAGAAAGCATGACTCATGAAGGCCTCAGCGTAGCGGTGATTCAAGGGCGAACAGGCTGGCAACGGTTTCGCGGGCGCGGACCACCTGCGCGCGCTGACCGTCCACCATGACTTCGGCGGCGCGTGGACGCGTGTTGTAGTTGCTGGCCATGACCATGGCATAGGCGCCCGCGGACTCGACGGCCAGCAGATCGCCTTCCTCAACGTTGAACGAGCGGTCCTTGGCCAGCCAGTCCCCGCTTTCGCAGACCGGGCCGACCACGTCATACAGCGTGGCCTGGCCAGCCCGCGGCGCAACGGCCAGCACGCCATGATAGGCGTCGTACAGCGTGGGGCGCAGCAGGTCGGTCATGGCCGCGTCAACAATGATGAAGTTCTTGGCGTCGGTGGGCTTCAGGTATTGGATCTCGGTGATCAGCAGGCCCGCATTGCCGACCAGCGAGCGGCCCGGTTCCATCACGATCTGGCAGTGCCCATAGCCGCGCCGGTCCAGCCGCTCGAACACCTGGGTCAGCAGTGTGATCGGCAGCAGCGGGGTTTCATCGTCGTACTTGATGCCCAGGCCCCCGCCGATATCGATGTGCTTGACCTCGATCTGGTGCTGCTTGAGCTGGTCGAGCAGATCGATCAGCTTGTCCAGCGCATCCAGGAAAGGCGTGGCTTCGGTGATCTGGGAGCCGATGTGGCAATCCACGCCAACAATTTCCAGGCCGGGCAGGGTCCGGGCATGTTGGTAGACGCTGGGCGCCAGGGCAATATCAATGCCGAATTTGTTTTCTTTCAGGCCGGTGGAAATATAGGGATGGGTTTTGGGATCCACATCGGGGTTCACGCGCAGCGAGACCCGCGCGGTCTTGCCCAGCTCGACCGCCACCTTGGACAGCCGCTCCAGCTCAGACGTGGATTCGACGTTGAAGCACTTCACGCCCGCTTCCAGCGCGAGCTGGATTTCGTCGCGCTGTTTGCCAACGCCGGAGAACACGACTTTGGATGGATCACCGCCCACGGCCAGCACACGCTGGAGTTCTCCGCCCGATACGATGTCGAAGCCGGAACCCAGGTCCGAAAACGTCTTCAGGACCGCCAGGTTGGAGTTGGCCTTCATGCCGAAGCAGACCAGGGCGTTACGTTGTCCGATTCCATCCAGATAAGCCTGGTAGGCGGCTTTCAAGGCCGCCAGCGAGTAGATATACAGCGGCGTGCCGTGTTCCCGGGCCAGGTCGGCGACCTTGACCTGTTCGACGAACAGCTCGCCGTCTTGATAGTGGAAGTGGGGAAAACCAACGGGGGTGGGTAAGGTCTGGGCGTTCATGATGAAGAAGAGAAGGTGGAAAGAGTCGTGCCAGGCAGAGCGGGAGCGCTTGCAAGGGAGGGGGCGGCGCTGGCTTGGGGCAGGTAGAGCGGGCCTTTTTGTCCGCAGGCGCTCAAGCCCAGCAGCAAGGTAACCATGCCGACATATCGCCAACTCGACGCAATGCCGGCACGGGTGGCTACAATGGGCGGATCAGTAACCGCTGGACGATCAAGGCATGGATCGTGCAAACAAGGCGTGGGTTTCATGTCGGACATGGTAGAGATTATGAACGAAAGCGAATTTCATGCGATTTCAACGGCCATTCTGGACGCCATTGAAAAACAGGCCGACGTCTGGTTCGATGAGCTGGACGTCGAGCTGGAAAGCGTTCGGAACGGCAATGTGTTGACGCTGATTTTTGAAAATGGCTCGCAAGTGGTGATCAACAGCCAGGCTCCAAAACTAGAAATGTGGGTTGCTGCCAAGCGTGGTGGATTTCATTATAAAAAGCAAGGCGCGGTCTGGGTGGACGGCCGCTCCGGCAATACCCTGCATGACGACTTGTCCGCCATCTGTACGGAGCAGTCGGGCAGAACGCTGAGCGTCAGCATCCCATGAATTAGGGCCACCCCTACGCGCTTCGCGCGCCCCTCAAGGGGCGGCGCTGGCGGACTGGCAAAGCCAGATCCGCTGCGCCCGGGATAAGGCCGAGGTTTTTCTGTAGGAGCGAGCCCTGCTCGCGAACACGATTGTTTGACAACCTTCGCGAGCAGGGCTCGCTCCTACATAAGAAACTGTCACCATTCAGAGAAGAACCTCGGCCCATCCAGGACACCGTGGATCCGGCTTCGCCGGTCCACCGGTGTCGCCCCCTTGAGGGGGCGCGCGAAGCGCGTAGGGGGTGGGCCTCCTAATCGCCGTCCTGCCAGGCGGGCGGCATGGTGGGTGTGGATTCGCCCCGCATGACCTGCCCCAGGTTCTCCAGGAAGGATGAGAGCGGATCGGAGCCGGGCTCCGGTTCCACTGCAATCCCCACGGTGCTGATGGCTTTTCCGGGCGGGAATTCACTGAAATAGTACTCATTGCCCTCGCGGACCAGGCCGGTGGGCACGTCCCGGTTGCGGTTCGGGAATTCCTTCAGCGCCTGCTGCATGTAGGACAGCCAGATCGGAATGGCGGCGCCGCCGCCGGTTTCCCGCGCGCCGAGGCTTTTCGGCTGATCGAAGCCGAGCCAGGCGATCCCGACGCGATCCTGGGTATAGCCCGCGAACCAGGCATCCACCGAGTTGTTCGTGGTGCCGGTCTTGCCGCCAACGTCGTTGCGCTTCAGGGACAGGACCGAACGGGCCGTGCCCGAGTTCACCACGTCGCGCAGCATGGAGTCCATGACGAAGGCGGTGCGCGGATCAATGGCGCGAAGCCGCTCCTCACCCGCTTTGCCCGGCTGGGCCTGCATCAGCACCCGGCCATTGTTGTCGGTGACTTTCTCGATCAGATACGGAGCGATGCGGTAGCCGCCATTGGCGAAGACCGAGTAGGCGCCGGCCATTTGCAGCGGCGTGACGGCGCCCGCGCCAAGCGCCATCGTCAGATAGGCGGGGTGGCGGGCGGCATCGAAGCCAAAGCGGGTGATGTAGTCTTGCGCATACTGCGGCGTGATGCTTTGCAGGATACGGACGGACACGATGTTCTTCGAGCGGGTCAGGCCCTGGCGCATGGTGACGGGAGGGCCGTGGCGGCCATCATAGTTCTTTGGTTCCCAGCGTTGCGAGCCGGTGGCCGAGGCTTCCAGCACGAAAGGATCGTCTGAAATCAGCGTGGATGGGGTCAGGCCGCGTTCCAGCGCCGCCGCGTAGATGAAGGGCTTGAAGCTGGAGCCGGGCTGGCGCCAGGCCTGGGTAGCGCGGTTGAATTTTCCGCGATAGAAATCAAAGCCGCCAACCATGGCCTGGATGGCGCCGTTCTGCGGGTTGACCGCCACGAAAGCCGCCTGGACGTCCGGGAGTTGCGTGATCTGCCAGTCATCGCCCTGCTTGACGATGCGCACCACCGCGCCGCGCCGGATCTTGCGCGCGGGCTGGGCCTTGGCGGACAGCGCCGGTTGGACAAAGCGCAGGTTCTTGCCTGAAATCTTGATGACTTCATTGGCGCTGCGCGCTACGGTGACTTCCTTGTCCGTGGCGTTGAGCACGACGGCGGCGAGCAGGTTGTCATTGTCCGTGTGGGCGTCCAGCGCGTTGTCAATGGCGTCGTTGAAGGCGTCCGGGTTGCGTTCGACACCGTCCGCCAGGGTCACGAAGGCCTCCGGGCCGCGATAGCCGTGGCGCTGCTCATAGGTCAGCACCCCTTGGCGCAGCGCCCGGTAAGCGGCCTCCTGCTCGGCCTTGGTGACAGTGGTGTAGACGTTCAGGCCCCGCGTGTACGTGCCTTCGCCATAGATGTCATAGACCAGTTGGCGGGCCAGTTCGGAGACGTATTCGGCGCGTACCGCGAACTCGCCACCCAGCTGGCGAAGCTGAAGCTTCTCAGCCATGGCCACCTGGTATTCGGTTTCAGACAGATAGTTCAGGTCGCGCATCCGGCGCAGCACGTAGTGCTGGCGCGTGGTGGCGCGGGACCAGTTCACAACCGGGTTGAAGCGCGACGGCGCTTTCGGGATGCCCGCTAGCATGGCGGCTTCAGCGGGGGTCAGCTCGGACAGTTCCTTGCCGTAATAGATCAGCGCGGCCGAGGAAAAGCCATAGGCGCGCTGGCCCAGATAGATCTGGTTGACGTAGAGCGCGAGGATTTCATCTTTGCTGAGGCTGGCCTCGATTTTCAGGGTCAGCAGGATTTCATACAGCTTGCGGGTCCAGGTTTTTTCCGAACTCAGATAGAAGTTGCGCGCCACCTGCATGGTGATGGTGCTGGCGCCCTGGCTTTTGGAGCCCTGCGCAATATTGGCCAGCGCGGCCCGCATGACGCCGCGCCAATCAATGCCGCCATGCTGGTAGAAGCTGTCGTCTTCGGCGGCAAGAATGGCGGCTTTCAGCACATTCGGGATTTCAGCACTGCGCACCACGTTGCGCCGTTCTTCGCCGAATTCGCCAATCAAGACGTTGTCGGCGGTGTAGACGCGCAGCGGCACTTTGGGATGGTAATCAGTCAGCGCATCGAGATCGGGAAGATTCGGATAGGCCATGGCAAGCGCCAAACCGATCAGCAGCGCAACGCACGCGGCCAGCCCGGCGAGCACAGCCAGGATCTTGAGCAAAATTCGGGTCATGAGGAATAGTTCTCTAGCAGATTCGAACCATTATAGGAAGATCGGGCCTGCTTGGCGCAACGATGCGTGGATCGCAGCACATCGTTACATTCGCCTGGGCACAATTGCGGGTAGGCGAGCGCGCGCCGCTTGCGTGATAATGGAGGCTCTTTAACATCATGCAGGGCCTGGGCCCTCGATCGCTTGTGAGTGCAGATTCTCTTGTGTCCGGCCCGCCGCCCGACCTGACCCCGCCCGAGACGCCTTTCGTGGCGCCAATCATCCTGGTGGGCATGATGGGGGCGGGGAAAACCACGATCGGCCGGGCGTTGGCGCGCGCCATGAACCGGGAGTTCGTCGATGTCGATCTGGTCATCGAAGCGCGCACCGGCGTCAAGATTCCCACCATTTTTGAAGTGGAGGGAGAAACGGGGTTCCGGCGTCGCGAGACTGCAACGATTGATGAGTTTACCCGGCGCTCCGGCGTGGTGCTGGCCACGGGCGGCGGTGCGGTGGTGGCGCCACAGAACCAGCGCCTGCTGGCCGAGCGCGGCATCATTATTTATTTGCGGGCGCGGGCCGAAGAACTTTATGCCCGGACTCGCTACGATAAAAACCGGCCCTTGCTGCAAACCGCGGATCCGCTGGGCCGGATCACAGAATTGTTGGAGGCGCGCCAGCCCTTGTATGAAAGGCTGGCGGACGTGGTCGTGGATACCGGCAGGCACCCGATCCCGCGCTTGGTGCAACGCCTGATTCCTCAGCTTCAGGCTTGCGTAAAGCCGGTGGCGGACCCGTCAACGCTGCCCCCTTTGGAGAAACTATGAACGTCGTTGAAGTCAATACCCCAGGCGGCCAGTACGCCATCCGGATTGCCCCGGGCCGCCTGGACCATTTGCATGAAGCCGTGCCCGCGGACGCCACGCGCCTGGTGGTGGTGACCAATCCCACCGTGGCGGCGCTGTATGAGGCGCGGGCGCTTGCCAGCCTGAAGCGCTCGGGCAAAGACGTGATGACCGTGACGCTGCCTGATGGCGAATCCTACAAAGACTGGCAAACCTTGAATTTGATCTTTGACGCCATGCTGGCGGCCCACTGTGACCGCAAGGCCGTGATCGTGGCGCTGGGCGGCGGCGTGATCGGGGACATGGCGGGCTTTGCCGCCGCCGTCTATATGCGCGGCATTCGCTTCATCCAGGTGCCGACCACGCTGCTGTCGCAGGTGGATTCCTCAGTGGGCGGCAAGACCGCGGTCAACCACCCGATCGGGAAAAACATGATCGGCGCGTTCTATCAGCCGATTGCGGTGGAAATTGATACCGCCGTGCTGTCCACGCTGCCGGACCGTGAGATTTCCGCCGGCCTGGCTGAAGTCATCAAGTATGGCGCCATTTTTGATGCCGCCTTCTTCCAATGGTGCGAAGAAAACGTCCCGGCCCTGCGTGCGCTGGAGCCGAAGGCCGTGGCCTATGCGATTGCCCGCTCGTGCGAGCTGAAAGCCTGGGTGGTGTCGCAGGATGAGCGCGAAACCGGCCTGCGCGCCGTGTTGAACTTCGGACATACCTTTGCCCACGCCATTGAGGCGGGGCTGGGCTTTGGCGTCTGGCTGCACGGTGAGGCCGTGGGCTGCGGCATGGTGCAGGCGGCGCAGTTGTCGGTGGCCAGCCACGGCTTGCCGCAAGCCGATGCGGACCGGGTGCGGGCCTTGGTGCAGGCCATTGGCTGTCCGGACTATGGGCCTGATCTTGGCACCGAGCGCTGGTTCGATCTGATGCTTGGTGACAAAAAAACGGAAGCGGGCGAGTTGCGCTTCATTCTGTTGCCCGAGCTGGGCCGCGCCGTGCGCGCCGGTGTGGACGCCGCGCTGGTCCGCGACACCTTGCAACGGACGGTCGCGGCGCAAGCCGGACCGGAAACCGCCCAGATTGCCTAATTCACCCGACGGAGGATGGAATGACCCAGGTGTTGGCGCCGTACGCCTGCCATGCTGAACAGAGCCGGGGGCGGATGCACCCGGAGCCTGAGCCGGAAGGCCGCTCGCAGTTCCAGCGTGACCGGGACCGCATCATTCACTCCAATGCCTTTCGTCGGCTTGAGTACAAAACCCAGGTCTTCATCAACCATGAAGGGGATTTGTTCCGCACCCGCCTGACGCACAGCCTCGAAGTGGCGCAGATCGCCCGTTCCGTGGCGCGTACCCTGCGTTTGAACGAGGATCTGGTTGAAGCCATTTCACTGGCGCATGATCTGGGGCATACCCCTTTCGGCCATGCGGGGCAGGACATGCTGCACACCTGCATGCAGCAGTTCGCCCCGGAGGCGGGCGGGTTTGAACACAACCTGCAAAGCCTGCGGGTGGTGGACGAGCTCGAAGAACGTTACGCGGAGTTCAACGGCCTGAACCTGTGCTTTGAAACGCGGGAAGGCATCCTGAAACACTGCACGGAGGCCCGGGCGCGCCGCCTGGGCAGCGTGGGTGAGCGCTTCCTGCTGAAGCAGCAGCCGTCGCTGGAAGCGCAATTGGCCAATCTCTCGGATGAGATCGCCTACAGCAATCATGATCTGGATGACGGTTTGCGTTCGGGCCTGATCACGGTGCAGCAACTCTCGGCCGTCAGCCTGTTTTCCCGCCATTTCAATGAGGTGTCGGCGCGTTATGCGGGTTTGAATGAGCGGCGGCTGATTACAGAAACCGTTCGCCGGATGATCAATACGCTGATCATTGATCTGACGCGAGCCACGGAAGCACGCATCACCGAGCATCAGCCCGCGTCCGTGGATGCGGTCCGGCGCTACCCGCCGCTGGTGGGCTTCAGTCCGGCGGTCCGGGCGGAAGCCACGGAACTGAAGCGTTTCCTCTACGACAATCTCTACCGGCACTATCGCGTGATGCGCAATACCAGCAAAGCGCAGCGAGTGCTGCGTGAGCTGTTCGAAGCATTCTTCGCCGATCCGCGCCTGCTGCCGCCCGCGCATCAGGCCAAGGCGGAGTCCGGCCAGGCGCGAGCGATTGCCGATTACATTGCCGGCATGACGGACCGCTACGCGGTCAAGGAACACAAGCGCCTATTCGCCGTTCTGTAGGAGGCATTCCATAAGGAGTCAGGAACCGTACTGACGGCTGTTTTTGTCCGCCGCGGCTTTTGCGAATGGCGTCTCTGCTTCTCCGCAGGCATGCTGGGTCTTTCTCCGGAGGCCGCCATGCATCTTGCTTTTGCCGCGTCATCGCCCCGAACTTACCGCCTGTGTGAGCCTGACCCGCCAAGTGGCAGCGCGCTCCCCGACCTGACCCCTGACTTCGACGGCATCTGGAAAATCGCGCTGCAAACCTGGCTGCCGCAATGCTTGGCCCTGTTTTGGCCCGCTACTCATGAAAAAATCAATTGGCGCGTGCCACCGGTGTTTCTGGACAAGGAATTGCAGCGCATTGCCAGAACCCTGAAAAAAGGCGAAAAACGCCTGGATGTGTTGGCGCAACTGGCCTTGAAACAGGGCGGGAAAGTCTTGCTGTTGCTGCATCTGGAAGTGCAAGCGGGCCGGATTGAGTTGAGCTTTCCCAAGCGCATGTTTCACTATCGAATTCGTTTGTTCGAACGTTACCCGCAGCATGCCCTGCTGTCTTGTGCCATTTATCTGGACCGTGACCAAGGCGACGAACAAGGGGTGTTTCAACAAGGCGGTTTCGGCGATGACCTGACCTTTCGCTTCCCCGTCATCAACCTGGCCCGTTGGCGGCACCGCATGGCAGAATTGGAAAATCTGGCGTCAGATAACCCGTTTGCGGCAGTCATCCTGGCACAATTAACCAGCCGCGCCACCGAGCCCGATCGTCACCGTCTGGCCAGCAAACTCCACCTGGCCCGCCAACTCAAGAAATGGCGTTACGATGAAGACACACGCTTGGTGGTTTTTCAACTGATGGATGGATTGCTCACGCTGCCTGACCCGCTGGATGAAGACTTCTTTGACCACCTGGATGCGCACGAGGATACCGACATGATGGAACAACTGAATAGCCTGCAACGCGTCAGGCTGCGCCGAGAGAAAGCCGCCAGCAAACTGGAAGGGAAGCAGGAAGGCTCTGCCAACGTCCTCCTGTCTCTGCTTCAACGCAAGTTTGGCACCTTGCCCGACTGGGCCAACACACGCGTTCACAGCGCGGACGCTGAAGTCTTGCAAACCTGGGCCTTACGCGTTTTGGATGCTGACCGCCTGGAAACGGTATTTGGCGACTAAACCCCATCCAAGCGAGTGTTAGGCCTGCCTGGCTTGAACCAGGGCAAGGTGCGAAGCGTGTAGGGGTGCGCTCCCTTTAGCGCAGGAACAGCGTATAAGCCGGGTTGTTGCTTTCATCCCAGTAGCGATAGCCCACTTTCTGCAGGAACTGGCTGAAGTCGTCGCGGTCAGAGGGCGGTACTTGCAGGCCGACCAGGATATTGCCGTAGTCCGAACCCTGGTTGCGGTAGTGGAACAGGCTGATGTTCCAGTCCGGCGGCATGCAGCTCAGGAAACGCATCAGCGCGCCCGGCCGCTCCGGAAATTCAAAGCGGAACAGCCGTTCATTGACGGCTTCGTCGGAGCGACCGCCGATCATGTGTCGCAGATGCGCCTTGGCCAGTTCGTCCTGGGTCAGGTCCAGCACGCCAAAGCCGTGGTGCCGGAAATTGTCCGCCACCGTGGTGGATTCGCCCGGGGTGATCTGAATGCCAACGAACACGTGGGCTTTCTCGGTGCTCTGCATCCGGTAGTTGAACTCGGTGACGTTGCGCGTGCCAACCAGTTCGCAGAAGCGTTTGAAGCTGCCGCGCTCTTCCGGCATGGTCACGGCAAACACCGCTTCCCGGGCTTCACCCACTTCCGCGCGTTCCGCGACGAAGCGCAGGCGGTCAAAGTTCATATTGGCGCCCGAGGCAATGGCCACCACGGTTTTGTCGGTCCAGTCCTGGTCGGCCAGGTACTTCTTGGCGCCGGCCAGCGACAGGGCGCCAGCTGGTTCAAGAATGCTGCGGGTTTCTTCGAACGTGTCTTTGATCGCGGCGCAGATGGCGTCGGTGTTCACCGAGATGACGTCATCGACGAATTCCTGCGACAAACGGAAGGTTTCTTCGCCCACCAGCTTGACGGCCGTGCCATCCGAGAACAAGCCCACGTCTTTCAGGGTCACGCGATGGGCCTGCTGGATGCTCTGCGCCATGGCGTCGGAGTCTTCGGTCTGGACGCCAATCACCTTGATGCTGGGCCGCAGGGCCTTGACGTAGGTGGCCACGCCGGAGATCAGGCCGCCGCCGCCGATCGGGACGAAAATGGCGTCGATCGGACCCGTATGCTGGCGCAGGATTTCCATGGCCACTGTTCCCTGACCGGCAATCACGTCCGGATCGTCGAACGGATGAACAAAGGTCAGGTGCTCCTTGGCTTCGAGCGCCTTGGCGTAGTCGTAGGCGTCGCTGTAGCTGTCTCCGGCCAGCACGACTTCCGCGCCAAAGGCCTTGACCGCGTCAATCTTCAGCTTCGGGGTGGTGGTCGGCATCACGATGACGGCCCGGCAACCCATTCGCCTGGCTGACAGCGCCACGCCTTGCGCATGGTTGCCCGCCGAGGCCGCGATCACGCCATGGCCCAGCGCTTCCTGGCTCAGGTGGGCCATTTTGTTGTAGGCGCCCCGAATCTTGAAGCTGAATACCGGCTGCGTGTCTTCCCGCTTCAGGTATACCTGGTTGCCAATTTTGCGCGAAATAATGGGCGCGAAATCGAGCGCTGACTCGATGGCAACATCGTACACTTTGGCGTTGAGGACACGTTTTAAATAGTCGCTGGACATAATGCGGGTAACCTGAAATGCTTCACGCGAAGCTGTTTAGTTTGACATATCGGGGCCCGATACTCCAAGCGTCTCGCCCAAATTGCCGCGATCTGGTATTTTCATTTCTCTTTTCTATTTGCCGGTTTACCGGTTCCTTCATGTTCCTAGCCTGGGTTCACGCATCGGTCGAGTGGCTGCTGGCCACGCTGTCCTTGCCGGAAGTCGGTTTGTCGGCCATCTTTCTGGTCAGCTTTCTGTCCGCCACCTTGCTGCCGCTGGGGTCCGAACCCGCCGTGTTCGCCTATGTGTCCTTGGCGCCCGCCCTGTTCTGGGCGGCCGTACTGGTTGGCACGGCGGGCAATACCCTGGGCGGTATCGTCAGTTATTGGATGGGGTGGTGGGCGCATCGCGGCGTCGATCGCTGGCGCGAAAACCATCCGCCCCCCACGCCGCCGTCGCACGGAAAATGGCATAGGCAGAGGAGGACCTCCCACGCTGCGCCTTCGGCTTGCTGCCCTCCCGAGGAGGGCGTTTCTCGCTTTGGGAGCGGCCCGGCAGCGAGAAAGGCCCACCAACTAGTCGAAC
>Ga0265293_10000853_pt1 | contig 70266 bp, 66 predicted proteins | sample Munlanlewell138R_FD_192505 | JGI IMG/M metagenome (GOLD analysis project Ga0265293, IMG submission 192505) | Leachate microbial communities from a municipal landfill in Southern Ontario, Canada - Leachate well 138R | ecosystem: Engineered > Solid waste > Landfill > Unclassified | place: Canada... | reverse complement strand
GAGGCCGCGGCTCAGGCCGGGATCACCACCGTCCTCATCCCCAAGTCCAACGAGGGGGATGTCCTCATCGACGACACCTTCAAGGACAGGATCAAGATCATCCCGGTCACCTCCATCAGCGAGGTCTTCGAGTACAGCTTCTCGGGCCAAAAGCCGAAGCTTCTGGAGAAGTTGAAGAAGTTCGCCGCGGAGAAGAAGCTTGGTATAATCCTGCCCGAGCCGATAACGACCCCGAGCAAAAGCCTGTAGAGGGGTGGCCAGATTAGCCTGGCCCCCTCCAACCCCGCGGGTCACCTCTTTTTTTAAGAAATTGTTCATATTATGCCATTCTATATCTGCCCATAGACAGGGTTAAGTCGTACCAATGTGATCCTCTCATCGAGATGGCTTGGTGAGGTACATCAGATGGACGAGTTTCACGATCTTAGGGTGCTACGGGGCAAGAGCACCAGGATAGTCCTCGACAACGGGGAGCTGGATGAGATCTCTGAGAGCTTCTTTCTTGGGGCTGCCATCAGGGCCCTATTCGGAGGGTCCTGGGGATTCGTCCAGACCGAGAGCCTGGACGATCTGCCGGGATGTCTAGAGACTGCAAAAAGGACCGCTCTGAGGATAGGCGGAGAGGAGACGCTAAAACTAGCGTCTTCGCTGCCCGGAAAAAGCGAAAAAATCCGGGTGAAGAAGGACCCGGGCGACCTCTCCCTGGAGGAGAAGGTCGGGCTGATCCGGGAGGTCGAAGACGCAGCGAAGGTGGAAGGGGTATCCAGCACCCAGGCGGTCTACAACGAGGTTTTGGTGAATACCCATTATACCAGCTCTGACGGGAGAGATCTCGAGCATGAGACGACGAGGGTCGGCTTCTACGTCACCGCCGTGGCGAGCCGGGCGGGGCTTTATCAGGCCGGGATGGAGAGCAAGGCCGGAACCATGGGCCTTGAGCTCTTCGATGAGGTCGATGCTGTGGGCCTCGCCCGGAGGGCTGGGGAGACCGCCGTCGCCCTCCTGGACGCGAAGGCACCCAAGGGCGGGAGCTATCCCGTCGTCGTCGACCAGGAGCTAGGGGGCGTCTTCGTCCACGAGGCAGTGGGCCACGCCGCCGAGGCGGACATTGTCCTCGAGGGGGGATCGATCCTGGAGGGGAAGATCGGCGATGTGATCGGCTCAGAGCTGGTGACGGTAAAGGACGATCCGAGCCTCCCCCTCTATGGCCACTACCCCTTCGACGACGAGGGGTCCAGTTCAGGCGAGACGGTCATCGTCGAGGACGGAGTTCTCCGGTCCTACCTCCACTCCCGGGAGACTGCGGGTCGATTGGGGGGGACCCCTCGGAACGCCCGGGCCCAGGGGTGTGCAAGGCCTGTGGTGAGGATGAGCAACACCTACATCGCTCCCGCCAAAGACGGCTGGAAGCTCCCTGAGATCCTGGAGGAGATGAAAGACGGGGTCTACCTTCTGGGGAGCAGAGGTGGCCAGGTGAGCACCGCCGAGGGGGTATTTCAGTTCAACGCCAAGCGCGGCTACCTGGTGGAGGAGGGTGAGATCAGGTCGCTTCTTAGGGACGTCTCCCTCTCGGGTCACATCCTGGAGATCCTGGAGAAGGTCAAGGCTGTCGGAGACGATCTAAAATTCAATAGCGGAAGGTGTGGAAAGTCCGGCCAGTTGGTGCCGGTCAGCGACGGCTCGCCCCACCTCCTCATCGAAGAGGCGACGGTGGGCGGCTCGGGGTGATTGGAAGAGGGTGAAGATGCCCAAAATGATATTCGAGGTGGAAATCTATTCATGCAGGCGATCGTTTTAGCAGCAGGCGAAGGTTCGAGGATGAGGCCGCTCACCTCTTCGCGGCCCAAGGTCATGCTTCCCGCCGGGGGAAAGCCCTTCCTCGAACATATGGTCAAAAGAGCATCAAACGCCGGAATAACCGAGTTCATCTTCGTCGTGGGCTACCGATTGGAATCCATCACGGAGAGGTTCGAAGACGGCAGCGATTTTGGAACAAAGATAGAGTACGTAGTCCAAAAAGAACAGCTTGGTACAGGCCATGCTCTAATGGTGGCCGAAGAGATGGCAAAAGACCGGTTCCTGGTGCTCAACGGCGACGTTCTGACCGATGAATCATCTCTGAAGTGGATGGTGGGGACGGACGGGCTTGCAGTGGCTGCTAAACGGGTCCCGGATCCCTCAAGATACGGCGTATTCGAGGTGGAGAGGGGGGAGCTAAAGTCCGTGAAGGAGAAGAGCAGGTCACCTCCATCAGATCTGGCCAATGCGGGAATCTACCTCCTCAATGAGAAGATCTTCGACGTCCTGAGAGACGTTCCCGTCTCCGAGAGGGGAGAGTATGAGCTCACCGACGGTTTGAACGCCCTCGTATCGAGGGGAGAAGAGATACGGGTGGCCGAGATCGAAGAGTGGATAGAGATCGGCAGACCCTGGGACCTGTTGAACGCCAATGAAAAGCTGCTCAGCTCTGAGCAATACTCCGTCCTGGGTGACGTGGAGCCGAACGCCACCCTCTCAGGAAGGGTATCTGTCGGCGTCGGGACGAGAATAAGGTCTGGCTCTTACATCGAGGGGCCTGTGGTGATCGGAGAGAACTGCGACATCGGGCCCAACTGTTTCATCAGGCCTTATACGTGCATAGGAGATAACGTCCGCATAGGAAACGCCGTAGAGATCAAAAACAGCACCATCATGGAAAATACCAACGTCGCCCACCTGAGCTATGTCGGAGATAGCGTCATCGGATCGAACTGCAACTTCGGGGCTGGAACGATTGTTGCAAATCTCCGTCACGATCGTGGAGACATCCAGTCCTACATCAGGGGTGAGTGGGTGAAGACCGCGAGACATAAACTGGGTGTCATAATGGGCGACGACGTCAAGACCGGAATCAATACATCGATATATCCTGGAACTGTGATCGGGTCTGGCTATCGGAGCGAGCCCGGCGAGGTGCTGCGGGGGCGGGTCACGACAGAGAGGCGAAAATAGCGTCTCCGGATATCGGCGCAGAGATTCAACATATCCCGGAAAAGTATAAAGCCAAATATTGGGAATTAAGACGTCATCATACTATCTCGGCTGTGATCTTATCTTGAAAGCGGTTATACTGGCGGCAGGAGAGGGCAGGAGATGCAGGCCCCTGACCCAGACGCGGCCCAAGGTCATGCTCTCCGTGAGAAACAGGCCTTTCATGGAATACGTAATCGGGGCTCTGGCAGCGAAAGGAGTGCGCGAACTGGTGGTCGTCGTCGGCTACCAGAAAGAGCGGATCATGGACTACTTCGGGGACGGCGTCCAATACGGTGTCGAGATCGAGTACGTGGTACAAGACGAGCAGCTCGGCACCGCCGACGCCTTGAGCAAGGTCGAATCCCGCGTCGATGGTCCCCTCCTGGTGGTCAACGGTGACAATCTCGTCGACGAAACGGCCGTAGAGGACATTCTTCTGGCGGAGGGCGAGAATGTGATACTGGCCGCTCTCCGAGAGCATGCTGGAGATTACGGCGTTCTGACGGTGGAGGGGGCGAAGGTGACAAAAATACTTGAGAAGCCGGGTCGCCCCTGTGCAGGCATCCTCAACACGGGAGTCTACAGGTTCAGCCCTGAGATCTTCGACGAGCTGCCCAGGACACCGATATCTGAGAGAGGTTCTTATGAGCTGACCCAGACCATCGCCCTCATGATCGAGGAGGGCCTTGATGTGAGGGCCAAGATTACCGACGGCTTATGGGCAGACGCCATATTCGCCTGGGACCTTCTGGAGGCGAACAGCAGCGTACCAGAAATCGGCGAGCCGAAGGTAGAGGGTGAGATCGAGGAGGGAGCACGGCTCCGAGGCCCTGTGGAGATAGGGCGGGGGAGCATAGTGAGGTCGGGATCTTACATCGTAGGTCCAGTATCTATAGGCAAGAACTGCGACCTGGGGCCGAACGTGACAGTTCTCCCGACGACCTCAATAGGTGACTCAGTGAAGATCGGATCTCACACTGAGATCAGAAACAGCATTATCATGAACGGCGCTAGAATTGGGGCAGGATCTGTCGTATCCTGCTCTGTTTTTGGGGCCAGTTCCAGCTTCGGCGATCATCTGATAGCTGAATCGGGCGAATCGGTGGTGCCGATAGAAGACGAGTTTCATCGCGCAGAGTTCGGAGCGGTGGTGGCCGACAACGTGATCGTAGGTGGGAGGGTGCTGATGCATCCAGGGACGCTGGTGGGAACCGGATCCAAGATAGGTTCAGGGACTGAGATTCGCGGTTGGATCGAGAGGGGAACCAGGGTGATCTGAGATGTGCGGCATAGTCGGATATGCGGGCCACGACAAGGCTGGACCCATCCTCTTCGATACTCTGAAAAGGTTGGAATACCGTGGATACGATTCTGCCGGGGTGGCGATAATATCCAACGGCGAAATTCAGGTCGTCAAATCTGCTGGCAGGATAGAAGACCTCGAGAAGATCTATCGTGACATCGGCTCCCCTGGGGAGAATATGGGCATAGGACACACTCGGTGGGCCACCCACGGTCCCCCCACCGCCGTAAATGCCCATCCTCATGTCTCCGATGACGTGGCCGTGGTCCACAACGGCATCATCGAGAACTACCTGGCATTGAAAGAGCAGCTCATGCGGGGGGGGGTCGAGTTCAGGTCCGAGACGGATACCGAGGTCTTGGCTCACCTGATAGGATCCTGCTATCGAGGGGATCTGGCGGAGGCTGTAGCGTCAGCGGTCTCCCTGGTGGAGGGGTCCTTCGCAATTGCGGTCATGGCCAAGGGTTCGCCGCGGCTCGTTTGTGCGCGGAAGGAGAGCCCGCTGGTGATCGGCGTCGGCGAAGGCGCAAACTACGTGGCTTCCGACGTTTCAGCCCTTCTCCCCTATACCCGGGACGTCATCAGGATGAAGGATGATGAGATCGCCATAATCGATGCCGAGACCGTAACTCTGAGGGATGTTGCTGGGAGGTCTTTACCTATCGATTTGGAGAGGGTGGACTGGGACGTCGACGCCGCCGAGAAGGCGGGATACCCTCATTTCATGCTCAAAGAGATTTACGAACAGCCCAGAGCGATTCAGGAGACTTTGGCGTCCAGGACCTCGGAGATTGACGGCGAGGTTCGGATGGATATCGGTCTTACAGACTTAGAGATAAAGTCGCTCGATCGGTTTTCGATCATCGCCTGTGGGACCTCTTACCATGCGGGTCTCCTGGCCAAATATCTATATCCCAAAGCTGCAGGCCTTCCCGTGGATATCGAGGTGGCCTCGGAGTTCCAGCATCTACTTCTGAAGCCCGGAACCCTCCTCTTGAGCATCACCCAGTCCGGCGAGACCGCCGACACCCTGAACGCCATGAAGAAGGCCAGCACCTTCGGTGTTAAGAGGCTCGCCATAACCAACGTGGTGGGCAGCACCGTGACGAATATGGTCGATGGGACGATCTACACCCGCTGCGGCCCAGAGATCGGAGTCGCAGCCACCAAGACCTTCACAGGCCAGCTGGTGGCCATGATCCTTCTGGCCATAAAGCTGGGCAGGGCCAGGAACTATCTGAGCTACGAAAATGCCAGAAAGATGCTGGTGGAGCTGGCGAGGCTGCCGGGCCAGGTCCAGGAGGTGCTGGACGGGCGAGATGTCATACGAGAGATCGCAGAAGAGTACGCCAAAAATAACCAGTACTTCTTCATCGGCAGGGATTTCCTCTATCCCATCGCCCTCGAAGGTGCCCTCAAGATGAAAGAGATCTCTTACATCCCTGCGGAGGGCTACCCGGCAGGCGAGCTGAAGCACGGCCCCCTCGCTCTGATCACCGATGGTACCCCCGTGGTAGCTCTTGCAACCCATGGAAAGAAGATCCAGGCCAACATCAAGGAGGTGAGGGCTAGAGGAGCAGACGTCATCGCTTTTGCCTCTGAAGGCGATCCCGACATTCCCAAGATCGCCACCACCGTCGTCGAGATCCCTGGGGCGAGGCCTGTATTCTCCTCGGTCCTCTGCACTGTGGCCCTGCAGCTCCTCGCCTACTACACCGCCGATGCCAGGGGGCTTCCCATAGACAAGCCGCGAAACCTGGCAAAGAGCGTTACCGTAGAATGAACGGGTTTCACTGTGAAAAGCTCAGCTCAAAGCAGTCGAAGACCAGATCAGCATCACCTGGATTCATGAAATTGAGGCCCAGGCTCTCGATCTCCTCCTTTGAGAAGAGATCATCGTAGACTCCAACCCGAAGCTCTTTTCGCGCCAAAAGCTTCGCCAGGGCGAGGTTTCTGCTGTGGTAGATACCTTTTACACCTTTTCTATAAGTTATCCCTTTGAGGCAGATCTTGACCTGGCTCAAGGGTCTATCTATCTTTAGAGCCCCGAGAATTATCTTCTCCGCCCAGTGCCCTGCCATCTCGTCGTTGATCTTCCTTGAGGTTCTCTGCAGCTCGGCAAGGCTGAACTTCTCTCTCTTCTCCATCTCATTGATCAAAAACCAGGGATATACGGGGATGCAGTGCCCACCAACGCCCGTCGACGGCAGATGAATGTGACAATATTCGTGGTTCGCATAACTCCTCGCCTCATAAAAGTCGATCTCCAATTCCTCTGCGATCTTAAATATCTCGTTGGCCAAGGCGATGTTGACGTCCCTGTAGCTTCCCTCGATGATCTTGACGAACTCCGCCGTCCTGGAGCTGGAAACCTTCTGAAGATTTGGGATGAATTTTTCATAAAGCTCGAAGGCTCGAGTCCCGCTCATCTCATCTACTCCACCGATTATCTTGGGAAACCCCCTGAGTCGGGATATACTATAGCCGGTCATTATCCTCTCTGGAGAATAGGCCAGATAAAAATCGCCCATCAGAAGGTCGCTCTCCCCTTCAAGCCACTCCCGGACTATGGTTTCGGTCGTGGTGGGCGGAACCGTCGTCTCTAAAACCACCAGATCTCCCCTCTTGAGAATTTTGCCAACGTTCCTAAAGGCGCCTTCCAGAATGGAGTAGTCAGGACGGTGGCCTTCATCGATGAAGAGGGGCACAATTATTATGAAATTGGTACACTCCCTGGCGTCCTCGTATCTGGGAGTTGCTATGAGCGTCTTTCCACCGTGTTTTCTGATCAGCTCGTCTAACCCCGCCTCTTCAGGTATCGGATTGACGCCCTCGTTGATCATCTCGCATCTTCTCTCGTCGACGTCGATGCCGATCACCTCCAGGCCGCTGTCGGCCACCACAGAGGCCAGCGGCAGACCGGCTTTGCCCAATCCCACGACTCCAATCTTCACAATGATTCATCCCCTCAGAATATCTCCGTAGTCGACCAAAAAGCACGTGCCAATCTATACATCCTGCTCTGCGATCTTCAGGTTGAGAACCGCCTGGTCGGGGGTGACTGGAAACTGCCTTCCGCCCCTGACACAATCTATGAAGGTTTTCAGCTCCTCTTTCAGAGGTTCCACCTTGTTTACCTGCACCTTCTCGATGATGTTCTCCTGAGAATAACGGGTATTCTCCACCTCGTACTTATCCGGCTTTCTGTAGATGTACAACTCCTGGTTCATGAAATCGCCGTCTATGGTGATTCCTTCCTCTTCGACATGAATCGTCCTTATCTTCCGGCAGGCTATCCTGCTCGCAGATAATGAGACCACGCAGCCGTTGAACCTGGCGATCATCTTTCGGAGGTCGTCGTCTCCGAGAGAACATAGATCAGAGCTCTGCTGGCCATCGAAGAAGTAGTTCCAGATGAGGTCTATGTCGTGGATCATCAGATCTACCACAACGCCAGCATCAGTTATCCTCGATGAGGCGGGATTATGGCGTCTTATATCTACATATCTCGGAGTTTTTATAAGATTTTTGATCTCTCTTACGATGGGGTTGAACCTCTCGATGTGGCCCACGCCCACGACCAGATCTTCGGGGATGATCCTGAGCAGTCGCTCTCCTTCTTCTGAATCGGAGGCGATGGGCTTCTCGATCAGGCAGCTGACGCCCGTCTCTACTGCCTCCTTGGTGACGTCGAAATGGTATCTGGTCGGGACGCATATGCTCACTGCATCGACCTTTTTTAGGAGAGACCCGATTGAATCGCAAGAAGCAGCGCCGAAAGATTCGCTCATCCTCTTTGCCGCCCTTTCATCGGGGTCGTAAACGTACACCCCTTCGACATCCCTCATCTCAGAATATACCCGCACATGGTTTCTTCCCATGTTTCCGGTGCCAATTACTCCAATTTTCATCTCTTCTACCCGACCTTCTCAACTTTGCCTTCTCGCTGGGTTTCCCACGACCGTCTCTCCATCTCCCACGTCCCGGGTGACCACCGACCCTGCGCCGACTACTGCGCCCTCGCCCACGACCACGCCCGGCAGTATGGTGGCGTTCGCTCCGATCCTGGCACCCCTCTTTATCAGGGGCCCTATCAGCTTCGCCCCTCGGACCATGTACTTGTCGTTGGAGGTGACAGAGCAGGGGCCCATGAAGACCCCGTCTTCGATGGTGGTGTTGGTGGTGATGTAGACGTTCGTCTGGACGCTGACATCGTCCCCTATTTTGCAGTTTCCGTCCACAACAGCGTTGGTGCCGATGAGGACGCGATTTCCTATTATCGTATTCTCTCGGATCAGGACGTTATGGCCGGTACGAAGCCCGTGGCCGATCCTCGTGGAGGGGTATATCACGGTTCCACTTCTTATCGTCGCACCGTCGCCGATGACGACGACTCCATCATCTGATCCGATGATCACGCCATCCTGGATGACGCATCCAACTCCCAGGCGAACTTCTCCGAGAAGGAGGGGCTCACTCATAGCCGTTCACCGTCTGAACCACCAGATCTCTCTCATCTTCGGCGAGTCCAGGATGAACCGGAATTGACGCCACCCTCTCGCCGGCCGCCTCTGCATTTGGAAGAGCGATATCGTTGTAATCTTTGAATAGGGGCTGTTTATGCACCGGGATGGGGTAGTACACACCATAACCCACACCGTGGCTCTCGAGGTGCTTCAAGAATTCCTCTCGCCCCCCCACCTCGATGGTGTACTGGTGGTAGACGTGCTTCATCCCTTCGGGGACAAAGGGGGTTTTGACCTTGAGGTTCTCGTCGTAATAGCCGGCGTTCTCCCTTCTTTTTGCGTTGAATCGGTCCAACGTCTCCAGCTGGGATAGGCCGATGGCCGCAGCGATATTTGTCATCCGGTAGTTGTAGCCCATCATCACGTGAAGGTACCTCTGGCTCTGACCATGATTCCTGATCATGCGGGCCCTCTCGGCCAGTTGGGGGTCTGAGGTCGTGATCATCCCCCCCTCGCCGGTGGTCATGTTCTTTGTGGGGTAGAAGCTGAAGACTCCAGCTTCACCTATCGATCCGACCTTTCGGCCGTGGCATTCGGCGCCGTGGGCCTGGCAGGCGTCCTCTACCACCTTCAGTCCATAGTCCTGGGCGATCTCCATGATCGGCTTCATATCGCATGGAAGGCCGTAGAGGTGGACTGGGATGATGGCCTTCGTCCTCTTCGTCACTGCCTCAGCGATGAGATCTGGATCCATGTTGTAAGTCTCTGGATCTATGTCGCAGAAGACCGGCCTCGCCCTCTGCATCAAGATGCTGGTGGCGGTCGCGATGAAGGTGAAAGGGGTTGTTATCACTTCGTCGCCCTCCCCTATGCCCAGGGCTGCGAGGGCTGCGTGGAGGGCCGAGGTCCCACTGTTCGTGGCAACTCCGCAGCTTGCGCCCACGTACCCGGCGAACCTCTCTTCAAACTTTGCCACTACATCTCCCTGGGCGAGGATTCCACTATCGAGAACCGCCTTTATCCCTTCTATCTCCTCTCCGGAAAGTACCGGTTTTGCTACGGGAATCATCAAATCAACCTCAAAGTCCCGCTAACGTCAAACACGAACTGAAATATATACTCCACCCAAGTAGCCTTCACGCTTTCGCGCCACTCGCAATATTTCCACAAAAATATTATGGAAATAAGGTTAAAACGCAGAGTAACCTATATATTAAGAGTACTCATCTACGGGGCGGCGCATAAAAATGAGAATACTGCTCGTATCCACCCAGGATTATATACATCATCCTGTGCCCTCTCGACACCACTACATATTTGAAGAGCTTGCAAAGAGACATGAAGTCCATGTCCCTCATTTTCACGTAAGCGAAGGCAAGGAGCGAGAAACAAGACTCATCGTACATGAGGCCACCAAGTACCCATTCAAGAACCCTGCACTTCATTATCTGTTTAATGCACCCCACCATTATAAGGTGATCAAAGGCCTTATTGAGGAGGAAGAGATTGACGCCGTAGTTGCCTCTCACGTCCTGGCCGGAACTGCAGCCGTAAAGGCCGCCAAAAAGTGTGGGGTTCCAACGATATTCGATTTGAAAGACTGGTTTCCGGATTCTGCAGCATCATATTACAAAAATCCGGTGCTTAAATGGACCCTGAGGAACGGCGTATGGCAGATTACAAAGTATAATCTGGGAATGAGCGATCAAATAACGACAGTCTCGCCATCTCTTGTCGAGCGTTTGAACGATCGCGGGTTCGACGCTAAATTGATCACGAACGGCGTGAATACCGACTATTTCAAACCCATGGACTCAGTTTTGGAGAAAAGAAGGTTGGGGCTGGATGAAGATGATTTCGTCATCGGCTTTTCGGGCAGCGTTGAAAGATGGTATGCGTTGGACCAGGTCATAAAAAGCTTCGCGAAAATTTCTGAAGGCGAGGGCGACCTTCGATTATTGGTCGTAGGTGGGTCTCTATTCACCGATTATGACCAGGAGCTCGAAAAGCTGACGAAGAAGCTTGGGATCGAAGATAAGGTGGTATTCTCGGGCTTAGTCGAGTACGAGGAGCTTCCAAGCTACATCTCCGCTATGGACCTGTGCCTCATACCTCTTCTGCCCGACGATTGGGTCGACATAGCCCTTCCAAACAAGTTCTTTGAGTATTCTGCCTGTGGAAAGCCCATACTCTCTACGCCCATCCCTGACATGATTAAGATCGGGGGCGAGAATCTTTTTATCTATCGGGATATGAAAGAGTTCTCAGACAAGGTTCTGGAGATCAAGAACAGTCCGAGAAGCTTTGAGGTGGACATGACGAACTACAGCTGGAAGAGGAAGGCGAGGGAGATGGAGACGATAATTGCGAATCTTGTGGCTGGGAAAAATAGGAGACCTCAGCAGATCTATATCGAGGACATGGGGCGGCATTAAGGCCTTCTGAATCGATGACAACTTATAATCACGAATTATTACGAAAAACGGATTGGGCATGTAATTAATCTGACATAATATATAAAAATTTAAGTGGCAATCCAGTATTTATCGCAGTGGCTCTATTTAAGGAGATAATTAAATAATAATTTAATTTGGGGGTTCATATGAGATTGATGCTCTTGGCCAACAGGCCCAATATGACCATTCGACTTAAAAAATTCCAAGAGACGTTGGGAGAGCTGGGGTATGAAGTGATTGTGCCCCATTTCGACACAATGAATTGGGAGCGCGTTGCTAGAGAGGCTAACGCCGTTATAAAGAAAGAAAGACCTGACGTGGTTCAAGTCTTCAATGTTCCCGATATGATATATCGAAACATTCCAAAGATGAAAGGCTCTTACTTCGATAAACTGATCTACGATTACAGGTCTCCCTGGGGACTTTCGGTGCAGATGAGTTTTGGATATCCAGGAAGAATATTCGGGGAGCATTTCGAGAGGAAATTGGCGATAAATGCTGATGCCATAACCACAGTTAATACGCCCTTGGAGGAGAAGCTGAGGTCATACGATGGAGCTGGGAAAAAGGAGATCTACGTGATACCCAACTACCCAACAAAAAAATTTATTCAAAAGGGTGAAAGCGAGGGCTTGGGAGATGAGGCTATAATATTTGTGGGAAGAATCTGCAGAAAAGAAGGAATTAAAAATCTCTTGCGAGTCGCAAAGAAGGTCCCTGATGAAGAGATTTGGATCGTAGGGGGAAGTCCCTTTGCCTGGTGGCATCTGAGGAAGATGCCCAAAAACGTGAAAGCATTTGGTTGGCAGCCACACGAGAAGATTCCTTCCCTTGTGAGACGGGCGAAGATGTGCCTTGTAACCATAAATGATACCACAATGACTCCCTATTTAACTGACCGGAGTGTTTTGAAAGTCAGTGAATATCTAAATCTCGGAAAGCTTGTGATCGCTTCTGGGATTACGAAAGAAGAGGATAGGAAAAACCTCATAGTAGTAAAGAGCTCTCACTTAGAGGACGCAGTATGCGAATATCTCAACCAGAAACCAGAACCGTTGAGAGATGAGGACTACAGGTTGTGGGAGGACAACAGGGAGACGATCAGAGAGGTTTACGAGGGATTGTTATAATGGCTGGATATCAAATGTATAAATCAATATAGAGAGTTATATATTCAAATAGTATTCGAGAATTAGATTTAATATTAATGGCTATAGGTTAATTCACCGCGTTAGATTTTCTTAAATATATTTAGTTCATTATAGAATAAAGGTGCAGGAATGAGCGATTACAGACTCTTTGCGCAGAGAATAGGGTTGATAGGTATAACAAACATCCTGGTAAATCTTAGTGGGATTATCCTTCTACCGATTCTGACAAAGACGCTTTCCATCGAAGAATACGGAATTTGGGCACAAATTATCGTTACCATCGGCTTAATACCATCGGTCATACTTCTAGGGCTCCCATACGCGATGGTCAGATTCCTGGCGGGTGCAAAAAGAAGAGAGGAGATTCAAGAGGGGTATTATTCCATATACGCTATCGTATTATGTGCAAGTTTGGTCGTCTCCTTGGTGTTGTTTTCGTCTTCCAGAGTAATCGCTGAAATTTTGTTCGACGATAACCAAACCATAGTACGAATATTATCTATAATCCTCTTCATTGAATGTCTTAATAGTATACAATTTAATTTTTTTAGGACATTCCAACAGATGAAAAAATATGCTTCATTTGTATTTATACAAGCATGCTTGAACGTTATATTAGTAGCCTATTTCGTATTATCTAGCTACGGAATCATCGGGGCTGCTATAGGGATTCTAATCACAAGGTCCCTAGTATTTTTGATCATGTCCTCGTTTATCGTCGCAGAGATCAGCGTCAAAATCCCCCGGTTTACGAATATGAAGGATTATCTGGCGTTTGGTCTACCTACAGTACCCGGAAGTTTATCGAGCTGGGTGGTGAATTCAAGCGACCGCTACGTCATTGGAATCCTTCTGGGTACGGCATTCGTGGGTTACTATTCTCCTGGGTATACCTTGGGTAATATTTTACAGATGTTTGCGGCACCACTTGGACTTATATTGCCTGCGATTTTATCAAAGCTATATGATGACTGTAAAATAGAAGATGCGAGAATGGTTCTGAAATTTTCATTGAAATATTTCTTATTATTGGCTATACCCGCTTCTTTTGGTTTATCATTCTTGTCAAAGCCTCTTTTAATGATACTTTCAACATCAGAGATCGCATCAGAGGGGTACTTGATTACACCATTTATGGCAGTTGGTGCTGTGTTCTTTGGAGTTTCTGTGATCGTTAATCAAATAATCGTTTTAGTGAAGAAGACAAAGATTATGGGATATATATATATTCTGGCAGCCATATTGAACTTTGGGCTGAACCTGGCATTAATTCCATACCAAGGTATTATCGGTGCCGCAATCGCCTCTCTTGTAGCGTATCTATTCATCTTCGTTGTAGGCATGTATTATTCTTTCAAATATCTCAGATTTGAGATTGACATTCGCTTCATAATGAAAAGCATTTTTGCATCGATAGCAATGTCCCTCGTAATTCTCACAAGGGGTCCAGAAGGAGTATCAAATGTGTTGATTACCATTTGTGTTTGTTCTGTCGTCTATTCGGCAATTTTATTACTTTTAAAAGGGGTGACACGAGAGGAACTTGCATTCTTCAAAAATTTGTTTTGATTTGGGAACCGGCACCTGATTTGGCGCACTGTCATAATGAGTCTTAGAAAACAAGACAAGAGATTTATATATGAGGAATGGAGAAAAGACGGATCCGATAAGCGGGGTGTTTGAATTTGCAGCAGATTCGGCAAAACGCTTTGATCAGATATTGGAGTTACTAAATGTTGCTTAGAAGTGCTGGAAATAGCGAACTAGATGGACACGACACAAAAATATCATTTATATACTATTCTGCAAATTCCCCTTTCATAGAGAGCGATTACAAAATGTTGTCAAGCCATTTTCTTGTTAATAAATTTCGCTATAAGAGGATCTGGAACGTTTTTGGGATGATGGGGGTCGTTTGGAGATCAGATGTATCTTTTTCGTGGTTTGCAGGAGGACATGCTTTTCTGGCGGTACTTTTCTCTAAGTTTTTCAGGAGAAAATCAGTGGTCGTCGTAGGTGGCTTCGAAGTTGCCTATGCCCCAGAGATTAACTATGGCCAATTCACACTGGGTTGGAACAAAAAAGCGCTTACAAAATTTGTGTTAAAACATGCAGATCTAGTTTTACCGGTATCAGATTTTACAAAAAATGAAGTTTTATCTTATACAAAACCAAAGAATATTATAGTTGTATATAATGGAATAGATACTGATAGATTTAAGCCCGAGGGTGAAAAATGCGATTTGGTTATAACCGTTGCATCAGGATCTGGTAGCATAATTAGATTAAAGGGATTGGATATTTTTATTGCTGCAGCAGGATATCTATCTGAGACAGAATTTATTGTATTGGGGCTATCTGAAACTGATATGGATACTCTAAAGACATTTAATCCACCAAAGAACGTTAAGCTATTTGGACGCTTATCTCAGGACGGGCTAATTAAATGGTATCAGAAGGCAAAAGCATATTGCCAGCTATCCTATCGCGAGTCCTTCGGAGTGGCACTGGCAGAGGCGATGTCTTGTGGGTGCGTCCCCGTAGTCTCAGAGAGGGGAGCGCTGCCGGAGGTGGTTGGATGCACGGGGTTTTATGTCCCCTATGGTGATCCAGAGGCAACCGCAGAGGCAATTAAAAAAGCTTTAGCTTCATCTGGCGATTTAGGTAAAGAGGCAAGAAAAAGAGTCACGGACAACTTTTCAATAAAACAAAGAGAGGCTAATGTTGTACACATAACTAACAAATTATTGGAGATGCAAAATGGCAAAAATTGACTATATAGTGCCCACGTGGAACAGTGGAGCTACGTTATTACTCACACTTAGATCTATAAAAAAATATGGTAATCCAAATCAAATAATAATCGTGGACCGTTACTCCAAAGATGAAACGATCAGAATTGCAAACGAATTTGAATGCGAAATTGTTATGTCGGATAAGCCCCTAGGTGCTGCAAGGAGGATGGGTGCAGAAATTTCGATGACTGATTTAATCGGTTTTGTTGATTCCGATGTTGAACTGACACCAGAATGGGTGGAAATCATACGATGCATTTTGGGGAATATCTACGAAGATGCTGGCGTGGTGAGTGCACATTATAACGATAATTATGTTGCTAATATAACTAGTACTGTTGCATTAAATGGTGGAAATGGTGCTTTTGGTTGCTGCATCACATATCGAAAATTAATATTAGAGTGCGAAGATTTGGATAACTATTCTAGTGCGGAAGATGGAATCTATGCAAAATATTTAGCTAAAAACGGGTTAAAATGGTATCTTTTGCCAGTAGTAGTTTTACATCATCAGAATTTTACAGATATATCATATTACTCAAGGTGGAGATGGCTCGGCGCAGGACTGAGGATGAAAGATGGTTTTAGCTTATTAAATATTAAAAGAATAATGGGTGGTGCAATTTTTGGTATTAGAATATCCAATTTAAATATAAGCTATTGGAAGAATTTCAGAATAAGATGTAATTATTTCTTAGGATATATGAGATATAAGAAATACTATGAAATTAACCGCGATTAAGCCAATTCGGCGGCATACCCGAAGGAAGTTTGCAGGGTATTGGCATGAAGATCGGTCTTGCACAACTACCTATCTTTGTTAGCTTGGGTGGCCCTTGTGGGCCATGAAACGTTTCGATAAAAATTAAACAAAATAACACTAATCTGCCAAATACCTCCCCGTAAACGCCGCCGGGAGCAGCTCCTCCACCGTCGCGATCTCGGCATCCCCTTTTATGTTAGCCATTATGACCTTGATGTCCTCCCCGAACTCGATCAGGGTTTGCCTGCATACGCCACAGGGGGCGACCGGCTCCTTGGTGTCGGCGACGACGGCTAGCGCCTCAAACTTCATCTCCCCATCGCTGATGGCCGTGGCGATCGCCGTCCTCTCGGCGCAGATGGAGGCGCCGCTGGAGGCGTTCTCCACGTTGGCAGCGGAGTACACTTTCCCTCCCTTGGTGAGGAGGGCCGCGCCGACCCGAAAGCCCGAGTATGGAGCGTAAGCCCTCTCCAGGGCCTTCTTCGCCTCTTCTATCAGTCGATCGTACCCACCCTGGTAAGGGTGGGGGCCGCATCGGAGAGAGCCGATGTACATGCACTCCTCGGGAGCTATGCTCGGGATCTTCATCTTATCGCCGTCACCAGTGAACTTCACGGGGGCTCCCCGGATGATCACGGCGGGAACGCCCTCATCCCCCTCGCCCATGACCACCTCCGCCGCTGAGACGAGGTTGTCGGCGACGGCCTTCCTCGTCACCTCCAGGGCCCTTCCGTAGAGGTCCTTCTGGCCCCGCGCATCCTCCACCGGGACGACGCCGTCACAGGCCAGGGCCACGCCGACGCACCCGAGGCGAAGAGGGTGGGTCCTGCTGTCGCCGATGACCACGCCGATCCTCTTTCCCGAAGCCTCTTCCAGCCTCTTTCTTATCTGGGATGCTGACCTCTGGGGATCCTCCGGAAATAATACGACACATCCTGGCGGGGCGTTGGAGTGATCGATCCCGGCGTTGGGGTAAAGAAAGCCATCCTTAATCGTCAGAACGACCCCGGGGATTCCGCCCATGATTCGATCAGAGCATCGGATGATGAGCTCCATCTCCCTCGGGTCCTTTCTGTACTTCTCCGCCAGCTCCAGGGCTCGAGGGCTTGGGGTCACATTCAAGAGGTTCACCGCCCCGCCTTCGGCGGTGGCGACGGCGCTCTCTGCGATCACCAGGATGTCGTCCTCCTCGAGGTGGAGATCGGCTTTCTCCATACCCTGCCAGAGGATCTCCATCAGATCATCCCCCGGCTTCACCAGATCCGTCTTTATTCCGAGAACTTCCAAAAGCCTCACCAATACCGCTTTGGATCCTCCAGCCTCTCCAGAGCTTCCCCGATGGCTCTGGCCACCGCGGGCAGTTGGAAGGGCTGACCCATAAGGTTTTTGATGAGGCCCTGGATCTGGGTCAGGGTTCCCAGGATCAGAATCTCCATCTCCCCAGGATCACAACGAAGGGCGCCCATAGGGATCGCGGCGTCCCCGCCCCGGGCCAGCATCTCCTGTTTGATCACTATCGCCTCCATGGAAGTCAAGCCCCTAACGGCCAGGGTTCGAAAAGAGCCTTTGCCGCCGAGAGCTCTGCTGCCGCCCTCTCCAACCCCCAACTGCGCGAAGGTCCAGGAGAGGTCCTGGGGATGGCCCGAATGGGCTAAGACCTCTACCTCGATTTCGCCTTCGGTCCCGGACGTCGACGGCCCACCTCGAACCGCCTCGGCCATCCTGATAGTCTCCAGTGAGGCTGCGACATCGTGGGTTCTGACGAGATGGGCCCCGTTGTAGACGGCAACGGCGGTGGCGGCGAGAGACCCCTGAAGCCTCTCGGCGGGTTTGGTCTTATTTAAAACCGCTCCGATGAAGGACTTTCTGGATACGGCGGCCATCACCGGCCTCTTCAGCACCCGAAGGCGGGGGAGGCCGTCCAGTATGGCGAGGTCGTGCCCCGGCCCCTTCGGCGGCGTCCAATGGCCGATCCCGGGATCTATGGTCACCTTCTCGAGGGAGACGCCGGCCTCGGCGGCATCCTTCAGTCGACCACCCAAAGAAGCCACTATATTTCCCATCTCGAGGAGATCGCCGGGCCTCTCTTTTGAGGCCATAATTATGAGGGATGCGTCGTGATCGGCGACGGTTCGGGCCATGTAGGGGTCCAGAAGGCCGGAGACGTCGTTTATGCAGGAGGCTCCCCTCGCCAGGGCCTCATCGGCGACCTTCGCTCTCTGGGTATCTACGGATATGGTGACGTCACCCTCCACGCCGCCTAAGACGACGTCGAGGGCGGGAAAGAGCCTCCTTTTCTCTTCCTCCTCGGGGATGGCGGGAGATCCCGGCGCCGTAGATACGGCACCCAAGTCCAGGACCTCCGCCCCCTCTTCGGCGAAGGATAAGGCTCGCTCAAGAACTGCATCCTGTCCCGCGAAGGACTCCTCGTAGAACGACTCGCGGCTGAGGTTGATCACTCCCATCACCCTGACGGGATGGAAGTCTCCTAATCTGATATCGCCGATCAAGCCCTCGATGGTCAATTTCAACGCCCCACCCAATAATAATGGTCCACTTTAAAACGTTATTCCAAGGATCGGCCATCACTCCGAGAGCCTCAGCATCATGCCGGTCTTCCTCGCCCTCTCGATCGCCATGTTAAGGACCAACAGACTCGCTGCAAAGTAGAGGAGAGCAAGCCCCATTCCGAGAAGTATATGGTGAGACCCATAGCCATAGGCTGCCCTGTAGTACTCGAGAAAGTAGGTAAGAGGCGTCGACCTCGAGAGGAGCTGGAGGGGTCCGGGGAGGATCTCCACGGGGTAGTAGACCCCGCTCACCAGCATCATTATGCCGCTGAGGCTCCAGGCCGCGACGTCCGCCCTCTGGCCGAAGAGAAGGATCGATATGCATACCGCCATCCCGATAGAAGCGGCGGTGATGAACATCCCGGCGAGAAAGACGATGACGGTGACGGGGCCCCCGGCGAGAAAGTCGAAGCCGAAGAAGCGGGAGCTCGCCACGGCCAGGATGAGAAATACCACCGCCCCCCTGATGACTCCGAAGAGCAGAGCCCCAAAAACCAGGTGATAGCCCCGAATCGGAGCCACGAAGGTCTGCTTGATGCTCTTGCTCCAGAGGTCGAAGAGGAGGATGTATGCGACGTCGATCTGGCTGATCTGAAGGATACTGAGGGCGATCGCTCCGACGAGGACGAAGGCCACCATATCGTCGGTCACCTCCAAAAACCTGGTAAGAAGGCCGATGGAGATAAGGCCTATGAAGGGCCAGAAGATCAACTCGAATACGGTGAATACGTTCCGCTTTGATATTATCCAGTTCTTGTAGGTCGCGGAGAGAAACTTGTTCACCTCACCTCGCCAATTCAAGGAAGACGTCCTCCAGATCGGGCTGATCTATGCCTATGTCCAGTATGTCTGCCCCCTCAAAGGCCTTAATTATCCTGCTCACGGCCCTCTCCGAGTGGTCGAAGACCATCTCCACCTTGCCGGGAGACGCCCTCACGTCCATGACCCCAGGGATTATCCGAAGCTTCATCGGGTCGAGATCCCCCTCATACTGGACGAAGATCCGATGCCCGATCTTCAGAGCCCTCTTCAGCTCGCCGGGGGTCCCGAGGGCGATCAGGCTCCCCCCCCGGAGGAATGCTATCCGATCGCAGAGTTCCTCCGCCTCAGGCATGTAATGGGTTGTGAGGACAACGGTGATCTCCTGCTCCTGGTAGATCTTTTTGATGAGGGCTCTCGTCTTCAATGCCATATCCGGGTCGAGGCCAGAGGTCGGTTCGTCGAGAAAGAGGATCTCGGGCCGATTCAGGATCGACTTCGCGAGAGAGACCCTCTGCTTGGTGCCTGTAGACAGGGTCTCAAATTTCGAGTCGGCGTGAGCCTCCAGCTCGAAGGCCGAAATCGCCTCATCGACGGATCTCGCGAGATCTCGACCGTAGAGGCCGTAGAGCATCGCCGAGTGGTTCAGATTCTCCCTGACAGTGAGGCTCCAGGGGAAGTTGGGATTTCCGCTGCTGATGTTGATCCTTTCCCGCACGGCGTGGGTCTTTTTTTTGGCGTCGAGGCCGAAGACCTCCAGGCGGCCTTCGTCCGGCCGGATGAGGGTGGAGAAGATGGACATGAGGGTCGTCTTTCCGGCGCCGTTGGGTCCGAGGATGCCGAAGACTTCTCCCTCCTCGATGGATAGGGATACCTCATGAAGAACCTCCTTCTTCTTGAAGAGGCCCCTGAAACTCTTGCAGATCTTCTCTGCCCGCAACGCCAGCATAAGTTCCAGTGAATGCGGAGGTTGAAGATATCAATGGCGGTTTGATGAACGCCAGCTCGGCGATCGGAACGGAAAGTCGTTATCTATCTCCAGAACCGGAAGCTCAAGCTTCGCCTCCGAGGCGGCCGGTTCATCCTCTCGCGGACTAGCCAGAAGGCCACAAGGGCTGAGACCCCCGAAAGGATCCCTAATAAAACAAGCTTCAGCTGAGCACCCTCGGCCGAAACTACATTCAGAGGTATGGAAAGAGATGCAACTCCTCCATCGTGACTGATCTCGCAGCCGATCCTGTACTCCTGAGGCGGGGCTGTCCCCTCTACCAAAACGTCAAAGCGAGCGACTGCGACCCCACCGGGGGGTATGTCACCGAGACGCGACCTATCTGTCAGGGGATTGAACGGCGATGCCGCCAGAAGCCGCGCGGTACAGTTCGCAGCCCTCCTATCTCCGGCGTTTCCGACGATGATGCTGATGGAACCCTTCTTGCCTGGGACGAGGTCGGACCTCGACTCCATCAGCTCCAGGGCTGGAGGGTCGCCCTCGACCGATAAGATGAGGTCCAGCTGGAGGCTTGAAGGAAGGTAGAGGGGTGAGGCGGTCCCGCTGCTGAAGCTGACGTCGACCTGGTGTTCATACTCTAGGTCGAGGCTGAGGGGGACGGGCCCCTCTGCTCCATCTTCGATCCTGAGATCGAACTCGATGACCGCCGTCTCCCCAGGGCCGAGAAGGTCGAGATGGACCGGCCCGGAGAGGACATCGATTTGTCCGCCGGTGCGAAGATCAGCCCTCAGGTTCGATGCGTCCAGACAGCCGAACTCCGCCAGCATCTCCTGAGCTGCCTCTTCCTCCGAGCCTGGAGGGACGGTTCCCGGAACGAGCCGGTCAACGACGCCTTTGTTCGCCAAAACCAGTCTGAGGGTCCCTGGGGTTCCGGGGGCGAAGACCGGGTTGACGACAGAGACGTCTATTTTTGGCCCCCCCTCGACCTTGTAGTGGTCGCCCGCGAACTGGACTCCACCAGAGACGGAAGCTGCACCTGCTGGGTTGGCTGCGAAGAGGGCTGAAAGTAGAAAAGCTACGAGCAGGCAAAGGGAAGAGCTTATTCGATCTGGGCGCATGTCGATTGCCCTTTGTATCCTTGGCGTATAAGTTTGTTGTACAAGTCTAGCCAGAAAGGCGGAATAGTTCCCGTCATCGGGTCAGGAGGGTGCTGACAAAGAAGGTCGCTGCAGCAGCAAGAATAATCGTCGCACCCGAGGGGATGTTCAGCTGGTAGGATATGACCAGGCCGACGAAGACGAAGGATGCGCCCAGAAGGATCGAGAGGGCCATGATCCCCTTGATGCTCCGAGCGTGCTGCCTCCCGATGGCCCCAGGGATGGTGAGAAGAGCTATCACCAGGATTATCCCCACTATCTTTATTAGGACGACGACGCTGAGGGCCACCATGCATAAAAGCAGGAGGTGCAGCTCCTTCACCGGAAGGCCCACCGCCTCGCCGTAGCTTGGATCGAAGGAGAGGATCAATAGATCCTTGTTGAGGAGGGCCACAAGGACTAGCATGGCCAGGGTCAGGATCGATATCAGCCTCAGGTCGCCCCAGGATACGGCGAGGATGTTTCCGAAAAGGTAATCGAAGAGGTCTGGGGCGTATCCGCGGCTCACGCTCACAAAGACGATCCCAAGAGACATTCCGGCAGCCCAGAAGACGCCGATGGCGGTATCCTCCGAGACCTTCGACCGATCGCTGATCGCCCCTATCCCCAGGGCCGCCGCCACCGAGAAGAGGACCGCAAAGATGAGTGGGTCTTTTCCGATGAGGTAGCCGAGGCCGATCCCGCCGAAGGCGGTGTGGGCGATGCCTCCTCCGATGAAGACTATCCTGTTGAGGATGACGTAGACCCCGATGACGCCGCAGAGGATCGCAGCGACTATGCCGGCGAGAAGGGCCCTCTGCATGAACTCGTAGGCGAATATTTCGATCATCTTCAGTCGTGCTCCCTCAAAACTCTGTGGGGTATGCCGTGGGCGATCATCTCCACGGGGCAATGGTAGGCCTCCTCGATCTCTTCGGCGGTCAGCTCCTTTGAGCCGTGGTAGTAGAGCTTTCTGCTGACGCAGGCAATCTTCTTGACGTAGGTCGATACAGCGCTGATGTCGTGGGATACCATGATGATCGTCATCTTCTCGTTCATATCACGAAGAAGCTCATAGAACTCTCGCTGTCGGGAGCTGTCTATCCCTGTGGCGGGCTCGTCCAGAAGGAGGAGATCGGGCTCTGAGACGAGGGCCCTTGCGACGAAGATCCTCTGTTGCTGGCCTCCCGATAGAGCTCCGATCTCTCTATCAGCGTGCTCCTCCATCCCCACCGCCTCGAGGGCCGATAGAGCTGCATCTTTATCTTCTGTAGAGTAGCGGCCGAGGAGCCCTCTTCTCCCGTATCGGCCCATTATCACCGCCTCCAGGGCGGTGATTGGAAAGTTCTTGTCAAAGAGGCTCTTTTGTGGGAGGTAGCCGACCCGCTTTCGAGCGGTTTCAGGGCTCATCCCATAGACGAGAACCTTTCCCCGGGAGGGCTTCAATAGCCCCAGGATCACCTTGAGGAGGGTCGTCTTCCCCCCGCCATTGGGGCCTATCAGCCCCAAGAAGTCTCCCTCTTTGACTTCCAGGGTAACGTCCTCCAGGACAGTTCTGTCGTCCAATCGAACCCAGAGGTTCTCGATGGATACGGGATTTGGGCCGGTCATCTCTGATTACTCCTTGCTGGCTCCTGTTTGGACCTCAGCTCAGCCTTCAAGGCTGGTGGCGATCTTCTGGCCCACGATCCTCATGTTCTCGATGTAGTCTTCGGCGAGAGGATCGAGGGGCACGACAAAGCCGTCGATCTCTTCTGCGATGATCTCTGCAGATTTCGGGTTGAAGTTGGGGTCTACGAAGATGGTGGTGATATTTTTCTCCCGGGCGACCTCGACGATCTCGGCTAGGTACCTTGGGCCCGGCTCCTTCTCGCTCTCGAGGATCGCAACCTGGACGAGGCCGTAGTCCCGAGCGAAGTAGCCCCAGGAGGGGTGTAGGACGATGAACTCCTTCCTATTCGTCCCCGCGAAGGTCGAGTTCAGATCACGATCGAGCTCTGCAAGCTCGTCGAGGTAGTCGTCCCTATTTTTCCGATAGATATCGGCGTTCTCGGGATAGACCTCTACGAGCCCATGGTAGATGTTCTCGACGATGATCATGGCGTTCTGCGGCGAGAGCCAGATGTGGGGGTCGGCCGTCAGGATCTTCCCGTGGACCTCGCTCCCTCCCGAGGAAGCACCGTGATCATGGTCCTCGGATCCGATCGCTTCTATCAGGTCGACGCCGGCGGAGGCATCCACCACCAACATCTTCTGGTTGGCCTGGATTATCCTCTCCATCCAGAGCTCGAGGCCAGCGCCGTTCTTGATGTAGAGGTCGGCGTCCTCCACATCCACCAGCTGGGACGGCGACGGCTCGAAGGTATGGGGGCTAGTCCCCGGCGGGATGAGGACCGTGACCGATACCCGATCCCCGCCCACCATCTTCGAGAAATGGCCGAGGGGGACGGTGGACGCGACGACGTTGACCTTGCCGGTCTCCTCCTGAGAAGCTTCCTCGTCGTTGGAAATGCAGCCGCATAAAAGGGACGCCGAGATCGCCAGCGCCAGGGCGAATATGCACCTCAAGCTCAAATCTCCACCTCCTTCAGGACCTTGCCGATGTATCTGGTCTTGGTTTTGCCGTCTTCCTTCCAGTAGCAGTACCAGTAGGGTCCGTGAGGACATTTCTTGCACTCTTTGCCGCAGTAGATCCACTCCTGCCGGTAGGTGACGGAGGCGGGCCTCCTCTCTTCGATATCGGCCTTGCGGCCATCCCCTTCAGAAAGTTCTTCACGATGGGAGATCAGCCGGTCGACGTAATCTCTGATCTCCAGGAGGTGGGGAAGGTCCTCTTCAGCCAACTCGTCCAGGATATGTTTTGGGATCACGGCGTATTCTTATGTAACCTGATCAGTTAAATCTTTTCCTCAAGTTACATAAGAACATCCCAGATACCAGAAGATGATCGGGTGAGGTTCTACCTGGAGAGCACCCCGGAGGGTGACGCGACGATCTCCTCCCGAACGGCCATCGGGAAGAACCATCCCGCCAGCAACCTCTGCGAGCTGGCCGGGGGCGTGAACATCGCAGCAGGACACCTCCCCCTCTACGAGGGATACCGACGATGAGTACGGGGAGATCGAGACCGAATGGGTCCTGGAGCAGAACCCGGAGATGATCGTGGGCCGTGTGATGGGTGCTGGGGTCAGGCCCTACGAGAATGAGTACGGGTCGCTTCTGAGGGCCTATCTCGACGAGATTGTCGGGCTTCCCGGATTCGACAGGACCGACGCCGTGAAGAACGGCCGCGTTTACATCATCACCAACGATCACGCCGTCACGCCCAACTACCCCTCAGCCCTGGTGCTCCTGGCAAAGTGGTTCTACCCCGAGACCTTCGGACATGGACCCGATCGAGGCCCACAAAGAGTACCTGGAGATGATGGGGCTCGCCCCGGAGACGGCTGATAAGAATACGTTCTTCTCTCCTGAGGTGGCCTGAGATCGCGCCGCCTCAAATTTGTTTTTTTTGGGAGCCCTGACAATACTAAATTTGATAATAATTGCAATAGATAAGATTATCTATTTTGATGATACTACGAGTGGTTACTTGATATGTTATTCATCTGAAAATGGGTGATCGAATGAGAGAAGCGATCTTGGCATTGCTGACCCTGGCGCTGGCGATCATGCCTGCATTCGCCACGTTGGGCGTCTTCGGAAACGCCGACATGGACAACACCATAGACGAGCTGGACGTCGAATACGTCCGGGGCGTGATTGACGGAACAAACGACCCCACCAACCTCGCCGATGCCAACCAGGACGGCGAGATCGACGAGAACGACATAGTTCAGATCGGAATGATCATCGAAGGAAAGGAGACGGAGCTTAGCATCCTGGACGGCAACGGCGAGCCGGTGACGGTCCACAAGCCTGTAGAGAGGATCGTGGTCGAGTACCTGGACAACGCGGAGCTGGTAAGCATACTCAACGCCTCGGATAAGGTGGTCGGGATCGATTACGCCGTGGCCAAGAGCGAGTTTCAGTTCCCGGATCTGAGCAAGAGGGCGAACATCGGCCAGATGAACGAACCGGACTACGAGGCGGTCCTGAGCACAAACCCGGACCTTCTTCTGACCTTCTCTCCCCTCAACACCCAGATCAAGGCTGACAACCTCCCAGGGGTGGACGTGGTCTTCTTGGGTCTCTACTACCCGGACCTTTCCGATCCCAAAAGCTCGAAGTTCACCGACGGGGTGAGAAAGCTCGGCTACATACTGGATGAAGAGGAGAGGGCCGAGGAGTACCTGACCTGGCGGCTGGGCTGGATTGAAGAGATCAGCTCCCAGGGAAAGAGCGTTTCTGTGGAGGATCGACCAAAGGTTCTGATCTGTGCTTACCCCTACGCTCACCTGGACACCGGCACCTTCCGAACATATTCTTTAATCGACACCCTCACCCAGATGGCGATGCTCACCGGATCCAGGGTCATGGCTGAAGACTTGCCCGAGTTTCTCGGATCGTCCTACAGGATCGACGTCGATCCCGAATGGGTGATTGAGCAGGACCCAGACATCATCCTTCTTCACCTGGTGGCTCACACCTATAGCGGGATGTCCCTGGATCCGGCCAACGGCTATGATGCCGACGACCCGACGGATATTGAGGCGGCGAGAGAAGCATTCACCAGCCGCCTGGAGCTGGCTGGCATGACGGCGGTGAAGAACGGTGACGTCTACCTTGAGTGTGGAAGCTTCAGAAATGATGCGTCAGGCGGCCTCATCGGCGCGGCTTACATGGCAAAGCTATTCATGCCGGAGACCTTTGCGAATCTGGATCCTGAGGCGATTCATCAGGAGTACCTGAGCAGGTTTTTGGGACTGGATTACGATCTCAATGAACACGGGATATTCCTCTATCCACCGATAGTGAAAGGCGAAGGCCAGCTGGCAGGAGTTCCTGACCAATATTACGAGAGCGTTGCTGCCTGATATTGTCAAGGCGGGCCGCTTGATGTCGGCCACTCGACAAATTTTTTGGCTCCTCGCTGATTTGTGTGGGTGGATTTAAGTGATCTCGAATCTTGTGGCCTGGTCTTTATAACTTCATGACTGCAGGGAATTGGGTTGATCACGAGATGTATCGCTACCTTCTGACTCAGGAACGGAATTCATGGCAGGTGTTTGCATGATCGAGTCCACTTATCGCTATCCCGAAGTTACCCACACGGAATAGCGAAGAGCCAAAAAAGAGGTGAAACGAAGGCCGGTTTGATTGCCGGCCTTCGTCGCCCGCCTCAGGCGATCTCAGCGAACTTGCTGTAGACGTCCATCTCTTTCTTGCTCGGCTTCACCTTCTTGAGCGCCTCTTCGAAGTGCTTCATCCCTATCCTGTACTTCTCGATCTCCTCGTCCTCCTGGGACTTTCCGCCGAGGACGTACTCTCTTATCGCCAGCATCACCGCCTCGTTGCAGACGCTGGCGAGGTCGGCGCCGGAGTAGCCGTCGGTCCTCTTCGAGATCGCCACAAGGTCGACGTCTTCGGCGAGCGGCCTCTTGGTGGTATGGATCTTGAGGATCTCGAGCCTCGCCTCCTGGTCGGGCATACTGATCTCGACCATCCTGTCGAACCTTCCGGGCCGTAGGAGGGCGGGGTCTATGATGTCGGGCCGGTTGGTGGCCGCGATCACGACGACGTTGTGGAGGGACTCCAGGCCGTCCATCTCCGATAGGATCTGGCTGATCATCCTCTCGGTGACGTGTGAGTCGCCGGTGCCGCTGCCTCGCGCGGGCGCGATCGAGTCCATCTCGTCGAAGAAGAGGACTGTGGGCGCAGCTTGCCTCGCCTTCCTGAAGGTGTCCCTCACCGCCTTCTCCGACTCGCCGACCCACTTGGAGAGGAACTCGGGACCCTTCACGGAGATGAAGTTCGCCTGGCTCTCGGTGGCGACGGCTTTGGCCATCAGGGTCTTTCCCGTTCCTGGAGGTCCATAGAGCATTATCCCCTTCGGTGGGGTCGCGGCCATGTGGCTGAAGAGCTTGGGGTAGGCGAGGGGCCACTCCACTGCCTCCATCAGCTCCTGCTTGACGTCTTTGAGGCCACCGATGTCATCCCAGCGGACGTTCGGCGACTCCACCAGCACCTCCCGCATGGCGGAGGGCTCCAGCTCCCGGAGGGCGTCTACGAAGTCCTCGTTGACGACCACGATCTTGTTCAGGATCTCGACGGGGATGCTCTCCACCTCCAGGTCCAGCTCGGGAACGATCCTCCGAAGAGCCCTCATCCCGGCCTCTCGGGCGAGAGCCGCGAGGTCGGCTCCGACGAATCCGTGGGTTATGTCGGCGAGCTTCTCCAGGTTCACGTCTTCTGCGAGGGGCATCCCCCTAGCGTGGATCTGGAGCACCTCTAGTCGTGCCTCCCTATTCGGGACGCCGATCTCGATCTCCCGGTCGAACCTTCCGGGCCTTCGCAGCGCCTGGTCCAGGGCGTCGGGCCTGTTGGTGGCGCCTATGACCACAACCTTCCCCCTTGACTCCAGGCCGTCCATCACGGCCAAAAGCTGGGCCACGACCCTCCGCTCGACCTCGCCGGTCACCTCCTCTCTTTTGGGGGCAATGGAGTCGATCTCGTCGATGAATATGATCGAGGGAGCCTCCTCTTCGGCCACCTTGAAGATCTCCCGGAGCCTCTCTTCCGACTCCCCGTAGTACTTGGACATGATCTCGGGACCGCTCAGGGTCTGGAAGTGGGAGTTCGTCTCCGAGGCGAGGGCTCGAGCGAGAAGGGTCTTTCCCGTGCCGGGCGGGCCGTGGAGGAGGACCCCCTTGGGAGCCTCGACCCCCAGCCGCTCGAAGAGCTCGGGATGCTTCATGGGAAGCTCGATCATCTCCCTGATCTTCTTGATCTCAGGTCCCAGGCCGCCGATGTCCTCGTAGGTGATTCTCGGCATAGCCCTCTCCTCTTTTGCGGGCTTCTCGCTGATCTCGATTCCCGTCCTATCACCTATGATAACAGCCTCGGTGGCGGGGGTGATCTTGGTGGCCACAAGCTCGATCTTCCTGCCCATGACGCTGATCTCGATGATATCCCCCCGGGTGAGGACCCTTCCGTCCAGATATCGGCGGAGGTACTCCTCTCCTCCGGTGATCCGCAGGGGCACCGTCGGCGCGAAGACGACCTTTCCCGCAGGAGCCGACTTGATGATCTTCACCGGCACTCGATCGTCTATGCTCACGCCGGCGTTTCGCCTGATGTTTCCGTCCAGGCGGACTATTCCCGTCCCGGTATCTTCCGGATATCCGGGGAGAAGAAGGGCTGCAGTCTTCTTCTTGCCGGCGATGGAAAGGACGTCTCCCGCCTGCCAGCCGGCATTGTAAAGTACAGCCTGGTCGACCCTCGCGATCCCTCTTCCTACATCGGAAGGACGGGCTTCACCCACTTTTAGCGTGTACTCCTCTGCCATAATCAATCCTCATACAATATCAATATCTTTTTATTTCAACCTATCCGCATAGCTTCGACATGACTGCAAGGTGCGGTTTTGGGATCGATGCGTCGATCTTTCGACTGTAACCTCAATATCGACCTTTATTCAGATGAATTCCGGCACCTCAGCAGATCTGAGCATCTGCGGTTACTAACTTATAGTTAGTAATAAAAAGTTATATAGTATTTAAATGTTTCGGATCTCTCTCTCGCTGGATGATGTGGTCAGCCGACAGCTTTAAAAATAAAATTTTTATAATATTGTGGTAGGGTTAAATCCGTGTGGATGGAATTTAAAGAGTAAGAATGATATTAAAATAACATAACCCACTGCTCTCGGAGAGAAATACCAAGCCTCGGGTGGGATTTGAACCCACGGCCTCGTCCTTACCAAGGACGCGCTATGCCAGCTAAGCCACCGAGGCACGAAAAGGTGCGATTGCCTCCTCCGTGTTTCCTGTTTTTGAACCTTTCGGTCAATCGTCAATCGACAACGTTCCTGGAGAGCCGCTGATAGACGGCATAATTCAGCATATCGAGAGCGATGGGCAGCAAGCTTTCTGATAGGAGCGGATACCCTGATGGAATTGCGAACTATAGTGAGGCAGGCGACCTTTACGACAGAAGGGTTATTATCCGATCAGCCTTAAAACCGGGATCGTGTCACCCAAGCTCCAGAAAGGCGAAGAGCTGATCAAGGGCCTTCGGCCTCACCCTCTGGCCTTCTACCGGCTCTATGGGATCTGGGTCTACATCGCCCTGGTGGGAGTCTACTTCTCCTCAAGTCCCAGTATTGAGATACTGGAGATGGGCCCCGAGACCTCGGCCCGGGTCCTCTGGTGGCTCTCCATCCTCGTGCCGGCGGTCCTGATCGCTCTCTTTCGGATCAACTGGAGGTGGCTCGTCGCCCTGGCGATCCCGGCCCTTCTAGCCTTCTACTTGCCGGGCCAGCTGGAGTACACGGCATTCCTGGAGAAGTGGGGCCTTCTCTGGCTTTCCGACCAGAACCACATCTTGACGGCCTTCGGCGTCCTGGGGATCCTGGGTACGGAGGAGCATCGGAGGTCTCACCGGTACTACATCACCAACTGGAGGCTGATCATGGAGTCGGGACACCTGGGGGTCCATCGGAGGACCCTCCTCTACAAGAATATAAACGACCTGGTGGTCGAGCAGTCCTTCGCGGGAAAGATCTTCAACTTCGGGACGATCATCCCCATAACCGCCTCTGGCCTCGGCCTCGGCGACGACTTCAGCATGGCGGGGGCAGCCGTGGGGACGAGAGCCATGATCGGAGCCGGGGGCGGCAAGACCGTATCGACACCCCGGGGGAGGTCCCACCACCTTCTCGAGGGGGTCGGCCGTCCCGAGCAGGTTCACGACCTGATAATATCCCTGATGCACAGCCAGAGTTGAAAAACGGGGGGGGAAGAATATTTGTCTTCGCCCCATCTGGTTCATTTCTTCTCCAATATCCTGCTGTAGACCTCTTCTGTCTCTCGAGCGATCTCGTCCCAGGTGAACTCCCGTTCGAGCCGCTCCCTCCCGGCCCGGCCGAGCTTCTCCATCTCCTCGGGGTTGTCTAGGAGCCTGTTTATGCACCAGGCTATCGACTCTGGCTGGATGTAGGCGAGGAGGCCGTCCTCGAAGTTCTTGATTATGCTGATGGCGTCGGTGGCGACTACAGGCTTTCCCGCGTCCCACCCCTCCAGGACCACGATCCCGAAGGGCTCGTTTCTGCTGGGAAGACAGATCATGTCACAGGCGTTCATCCACTCCTCTTTAACGTTTCCGGGGGTGTATCCAAGAAAGATGCAGGATCCATCGACGCCCAGCTCTCGGGCCCTCCCTTCGCAGATCGGCTTCATACCTCCGTCACCGATGAAGACGAACTTTGCGTCCCAATGGCGGGAGAGGATGTGGGGGACAGCCTCCACCAGGATGCAGGGGCCTTTCTGGTAGTTCATCCTGCCGCAGAAAAGAACCACTGGGGCGAGGGGATGGATGCCATACCTCTCCTTTACCCGTCCCGGATCGACGGACCTCCTGAAGCTTCCGATGATGAGGCCGTTGGGGATGATCTCGATCTTCTCGGCGGGGATCTGGTAGAGCATCATCAGCTCGTCCTTCATCCTCTGGGTGGTGGTGATCGCCATCGCCGACTCGTATCCTGCGAGCCATTCTCGATGGGAGATCTCCCTCGGCACGCCTTCATAGCTGAAGTTGTTCCCGTTCCTTCCCCATTCGGTGCTGTGGAGGGTGATCACGTAGGGGATGCCGTAGGTGGCCCTTATTTTGTTGAGGGCGTTGACCGGATGCCAGTCGTGGCCGTGCAAGAGGTCAAAGTTGCCGAAGAGCTTCTGAACGTGCCCGAACCGATCGAAGATGGCATCACACATCCGGTCCATCTGGGCAAGTATGTCTCCAGAGTGGTCGAAGTCCACCCTCTGGTAGTGAACCCCGTTGATCTCGTCGTAGGAGCCGAAGTCCCCCCGAGGGGTGAAGACGTGCACCTCGACCCCCCTCCTGGCGAGGGCTTCGGAGAGTTCTGAGACGTGAGGGGCTACGCCCCCGACCTTTGTGGAATAAAGGCTCTCCCATGATAGCATCCCTATTCGCATTTCATCCACCACATCATGATCCAATCGCTTTTTGTCAATTTCGCAATTCCCGGGTTTCGATACGTTTTATTCACCAGTTTTTGTTATAATTTGTTATGCTATCGTCTCATTAACCTTTCGGTTTTCGCCGGCGCTCTTCGAAGTCCTGATGAAATGTGATGCGGGACATCAAATGATCATTTAAAGAGCATTGGCATCAACGCCAGACCCCGAAGTACAGCGGACAAAAAAAACTGCGATTTCATCAGACCTCCCGAAGCTGTCGGGCGGCTTCCTCGGGCGGCACAGTGTTGATGAAGATCCCCGTGTTCTTCTCAAAGCCCGCCATGATCGATATCGCTGGCTGGATCTTGATGTTGATATGGTAGCGGCGGTCGGGAAGCTGGCGGATCATGTAATTGTAGGGAGGTCCGGAGAGGAGCTGATCGAGCCTTCTGAGCGCCTCGCCGAGAACCTCGGCCAGGCCTCTGGAGTCGATGCCTCCCAAGTCTGAGACGTGATCCTTTGGAAGAATCCACGTCTCATAGGGCACCATGGAACTGAAGGGGGCGATGAGCACGAACTTTTCGTTCTCAAAGATGAGCCTCTCTGTGGAAGCCTCCCGTTCGACGAAGCTGCAGTAGGGGCATCGGGGGGCAGAGGTTATGGCATCCATCTCCACCTTCAGCGCCGGGGGGACGACGGGAAGGGCGATGAGCTGAGAGTGGGTGTGGCTGAGGGATGCCCCCGCCACCCGCCCCCAGTTCTTGAAGACCGATACGTACTCGACACCTGACTCGGAGATGCGACGAATGTAGCGATCTCTATAGACCGAGACGAGCCTATGGAGATCCCGGCGGCTGAAGCTGGATGGGTTGCCCTCGTGATCAGGGGACTCGACGATCACCTCGTGATAGCCGCGGGCGAAGTCCGCTACCCACTCCTTCGTAGGTGTTCCGGGGCTCGGTGTCGCGGCCGGGTAGAGGTTTGGAAAGGACCGAGCCCACCAGCCTTTGACCCTCTCTTCACCGTCGGCAAAGACGCCGTCGTCGGTGTAGACGGCGACCGCCGGAGGGGTGCGATCCTCGTTTCCGGGACAGAAGGGGCAGGTCTTCGGGTTGGACCGTTCCACGGTACCGCCGTGCTTGAAGTCGGAGGGCCTCTTCCCCCTCTCGGCGGCGATGATGGTGTACTCGTCGAGGAAGTAGTGGCGCCTCATCTCCGGGATGAGATCACCTTCTCGTAGATATCCAGGGTCTCTTTGGCGGCCCGGGGCCAGTTGAAGAGATCGAGGCACTTGGCCCTTCCGTTCTTGCCCCACTCCCTCCTCCTCTCAGGTTCCTCCAGAATCAGGTTTATGCCCCAGGCGATGTCCCCTGGGTCGTGGGGGTTGACGTGAACTCCAGTGGGTCGCTCTGAGGAGGGGTTGTCCACGATCTCCCGGAGGCCAGAGATCCCGCTGGCCCCGACGACTGCAGGCTTCTCCATGGCGGCGGCCTCTACCCCCACGATCCCGAATGGCTCGTAGAAGCTCGGAAAGACGCATAGGTCGGCGAGGGCGTAGTGGTGGATCTTAGAGTCCAGATCCAAGAAGTCCGTGACGACCTTCACCGATTCGCCCAGGGGCTCGGCCATCGCCATCACCTGATCTTCGAGGGTTCCCTTGCCGACGACGAGAAGCTTCGCCCTCGGATGCTCCGCCAGGACCTTCGACATCGCCTCTAGGAGGGGGATCACACCCTTGACTGCCTCGAGCCTCCCGACGAAGAGGATCACCTCATCCCCTTCCTTTATGCCGTACTTTTCCCGAAGCTCCTCAATCTTCTTCGGCTTGACCTTCGAGGGGCTGAAGACGTCCGTCTCGACTCCGTGGTAGCATACCTCGATCTTATCTTTGGGGATGCCGAGGCTTGCGAGCTGCTCTTTCATCGCCAAAGATACAGTGATTATCCCGTCAGCCAGGCATGCCCCTTTTATCTCCATCTCGACGATCTGCTGATTTGGGGCGGTCTCCCTTCCCACCTCGAGGCTGTGGACATGGTAGATCAGGGGGAGGTCCTCGCTCCTCTTCGCCGCCATGGCGCCGGGAAGGCCGAGCCAGTCGTGGGCTACACAGAGGTCAAAGGGGCCGTTATCCCTCAAAGAGGCTGCAGCAAGCTGGTTGTAGCTCATGAGGTCGAACAGGAAATTGACGCCTTCTCCCCAGGCATGGGTTCGGGCGGAGAGGAAGGGCTCCCATCCGTCTCTCATGGGCAGGGCCGCCTCCCTGAATATGGATATCCCGCGCCTCGTCTGCCTTCTCTTCAGTTCTCCGTCGCCCAAGGTGAAGACGAATATCTTTTGGCCAAGGGCTGCCAGCTCTCTCGATATGTAATCGGCGTAGACGCCGAGACCCCCGAAGATCCGAGGGGGGAACTCCAGGCTGAAGTAAGCTATCAACATAATCAATCGCCACCATCTTCAAAACCTATGGTCTCCGGGGGCATGCACTTGTCCAGCTCCGAGCTCACCATGAGGTTTTTGTAGTACTCCAGGACCGGCACAGTCCAGTTCATCAGCTTCGCCAGGGCAAAGGATTCCTCGCAGAGGAGCCGGTACTTGACCTGGTCTTCGAGGTAGGTCCAGGTGAAGTAGTCGAGGGCGAGGGCGTAGTCGAGGATCATCTCCTGGTGGGTGGCCTCGATGTTGTCAACCACGACGACACCTCCAAGGCCGGTCACCAGCCGTTCCACCTTCTTCAGGGCATCGCTGAAGCCGCAGGCCCGGCTCACTATGCTCGGCGTACCCTCCCGTCCCGCCTCAAGCCCCGTGAGGAGGAAGGGCTCGTACTGGGAGGGGAAGATCCCCGCGACGCATCCTGCCATGATCTCGTCTGCTCTCATGTTGAGGCCCCCATCGTCGGGCCCGACCCACTGGGGATAAAGGACGGCCGATGCGTGCCTCTTGCCCGCGGCCAGGCTCCCAGCGTCTATCCCGAGATCGTGGATCATGTTGTTGAGCCTGATCTCCTCGCCCACGGGGACCTCCGAGGGGAGGTTGATGGGAAAGGCGTCGGGGAGCTTGTCCTTTGGCTTCGACCCGTGGGATGTGATGAGGAGACATACCACCCTCATCTTCTCTGCGAACCTCTGCTCTAGCATGCGGTGTTTTATCAGGTGGTCCTGGAGGAGGAGGGAATCGAGGAGCTGGGGGTAGCCCTTGTTCTCAAGCTCGAGCCGGGATATGGTGAAGACGGGAAGGATGTCCTCGGGATCGATCACCTCTCCGCCGAAGACCTTGTGGAGGTTCTCAGATATGAACTTCTGAATCTTCTTTCTGCATAGGTTCTTCTTCTTCCAGTCGATGTAGTTGATGTCCAGGTCGATCCCGTTTCGAATGACGATCCCGTTCAGGTTGTGAAAGAGCATCGCTTCGCGCATCGTCGAATCCCCAACGAAGGAGACGACGTCGGCGTGCCGTGCGAGGGACTCGAGGGTGGCCATGCCGACGGGGACGTTCGGCTCCCATGCACCGTCGTTATGGGCGACCTTCTCCAGGGACCTATAGCCAGAAGACCTTCCCGGCACTGTGGCATGGAGGGTGGCCATCGTCCGAACGGGAACCCCGAGACACTTCAGCCTCGCCAGGGCGTAGAAGGTGGGAAACTCGTGGCAGTGGAGGGAGACTCTCATCTTCGGCATCACCGACATGGCGAACTCCGAGATCGCCTCGTCCCCGTACTTCTTCGCCCTCTCCTCGCCGAGGGAGACGAGGTACCGGACGAACTGGGAGACGGCGTAGGAGAGGCCCAGGTAGTGGGTGAACTCCGCCCCGTAAGGGGCCCTCTCAAACGTCATCGAGTCGAGCCTCGAGATCTCCCAGGCCTCTGTCTTGATGGCGTTGGCGAGGGTCATCTTCTGGCCGTACCGATTCGCGATGATCGAGTCGTAGTAGGCGGTGTTGAAGAGGAGGTAGCCTATCGGATGCCCATCGACTTCGGTCTGGGCGGTAACGACGTCGATCCCCTCGGACTTGAGGTGGTCGAGGGCACCGGTGAGCTCGTCGTTCATACCGAGGGGATCAAGGTTACTGACGTCGGTGACCCTGGACTTGCCCTTGTTCCAGTCAGCCCCCTGGGTGGGGTAATAAGGGCCTGCCACTAGGATCTTGAGGTCGCACTCGATCTCCTTTTTTGCAGCGAGCTTTGCCAGCGTCCTCGCCTCGGCGTCGATGACATTCCATATCCCGCCCATCTTGTTGCAGACAGGACCGCCCTCTTCGCCCGCCAGAACTACCCAGCGCTTTATCATGAAGATCAAACTCCTGCCGATCTACGGATAGGGCGAGAGAGTCGAGACCGCCATCCCATCGTCAGAGATGTCGAGGACCTTTATGCTGTTTGAGATCCTCGAGCCCCTCATCTTCATGATGTAGATCGATCGAACCATGTTGTTTCCGATCCTCTCTCTCTTTAGGATGGTGCAGGAGTCGGCCCCGTACTCCATGATCTGGGTCATGCCGAAGGCCTCGCTTATGGTGATCATCGCCGTAACTCCGAGGGATCTCAGGCCGCCGAAGAGGTCGTCGGCGAGGGACCTCATGACAAAGGGGGACTCGATGGCGGTGAAGAAGGCCATGAGGTCGTCGATGAGGATCCTTTGGGGCTTCACCTCTCGGACCTTCTTGTCGACTAGCTTTCGAAAGTTTATAAGAAAATCGACGGGATCGGTCTCGATGCTCTTCTGGAGCCGAAGAACGGGGTCTGTGACGTCCACCATCACGAGCTTTCCCTCTTCCTCCAGCTTCCAGAAGTCCCACTTGAAAGAGGAGTACATCTCCCTTTTCAGGTAATCAGCGCTCTCAGAGGGCATGACGATCATACCCTTCTCGCCATTTTTTATCCCCTCATATATGAACTGGCAGGCAAAGACGGTCTTGCCGCTGCCCGACGCCCCCGTGACGGTGTTGACGGTCTCTCTGTGAAATCCTCCGTTCACCAGGTCGTCAAACCCGGGTATCCCCGAAGGAACCTTTTCGTATGATTTTGATGATTCGTCCACTTTTTCCCCTCCTTGAAAGTCTATATTCGCCCGAGAGTTATTATTTTTACCGGTGAAGACCAAACAGACTTTCGGCCGTCTCAGTTCGATCGTCTCAGTACTGCTCGTATATCCAGGATCTCTCCGCCGGAAAGAGGGCGTCGATGAGGCGAACGGTTTTGTCCGAGGCCCCCTCGGTGCCGGTTCCGGTATATAACATCGCCGGAAATATGTCGGGTCGCGTGTATTGAAGCTCTTGCCAAGTCCGATGCCCGAGGACGAGAGGTGCAAAGAGGTCTTCGTTGAGGAATAAGGTATTCTCGCATCCTTCGTCGCCCCCGGATCTGATGGACTCGAGCCTGCCATCCGACCAGTTGAGGTCGATCTGTTCGGTATAAAAATCGAGCCGCAAGACCCCACAGAAGCCTGCAAGGCTGCTTTTCCTCATCCGCGCCTCGAGGACGGGGGCCATCTTTTCGAGGAGCCTCTTTTTGTCTGGAACTTTTATCTGCCAGGCGTAAGGCCTCCCCCTGGATGCTCCGAAGGAGATGGCAGTCTTTGCCGCGGTCGACTCGCCGGAGAGGTTCAGCCGGATGTACGGCTTATTCCGTTCCCCGCATTTTTTCTTGCAGAAGGCGAGGAGATTTAAAAGGGCGTCGTCGGATATGCCCTCGCTGATCTCGCTCACGATTAGGCCAGCTCCGAAGCCCTCCCGGGGAATTCTGAAGTAACGCTTATCTCCCGTCTTTCGGCCTTCCATGATCCAGAACTCTGAGCCGTACTCGGTCTTCTCGCTGCAGGTCAAAAGGAAATTCCAGAGGGCCTCGTCCCTGAAGGCGGAGAGGAAATTCGATCTTCTATACCGCTCGTCCTCCGCCAGGAGGAAAGGTATGTCTTCGGTCTCGGCGAGCCGAAACTCGTAGGAATCATCGTCGGCCAAATCGGGCGCGAGATGAAGGGGGATGTCGATGTGGGTCTCCAGGGGGATCGAATAATAATATCCGAAACGGCAATAAAATCCCGGTATCCCCTGAACCACCGAGAGGTCAAACCCCCCATCTTCGAGGATTGCATCGAACTCCCGGCTGAGGAGTTTCATGAGCCCCTTGTTCCTGTGCCCCTCTTGGGTTCCGACGATACCCCTCTCGGCGACCTTGAGCTTCAATCCCTTCATCTCCCAGGTCCAGGGGATGAGGGCGAAGGCCGCTGCGATCTTTTCTGTCCCTTCGTCTACGGCGATGAACCAGTAATCATTTTTCATGCCCGGAAGGTGGAGAGATATCATCTCGGCGAAGGTTCCCACCTTCTGGGGACGGAAAATTTCGTCGAAATGTTGGCGGAGCTTTATCGCATCGGCGGGGGATTCAGCCCGTCTTATTCTATAATTTGAGTGCATTGTATTTATTCTCCGTATTTATACCAACCCATGGGAGATTCCCATTTTAACCTGAATATTTAAGGGGTATCTCAGGTATTAACGCTCGACCCCTGGTTACGCTCAGCTATAATCGCCACCTTCATGTGGGCCGCCTTCATTGTCACGTTCGGAAGAACGTGGCAGCGAAATCACGATCGTCTCTTTGACGGTCAGCATATTTAATTCTCCAGACAAGCTGGGGGAGGTTTTGCTCCTGTGATTGACGAGGATAACGACAGCGGGCAGGATGTCTCCATTGGGCAGGAGTTTCTTTGCGCTCAGAAACCGCTATCGTTACCCGGCTTCAGCCCAAATTATTTATTCTCTCCTGCATCTCGGAAGTTAGTGGGAACGGCGCGAAGGAGAAACCGCCTTTCCTCGGATGTGGTCCTCATGAGAAAATGCAGATATTACCCATTGTCAATGATCATCCTCATCCTGGCGGTCCTGGCAGCAATCCCAGCGGCCAACGCCAGCGAGAGAGAGAGTTATTCTGGCCCAACAACCGACCAGGACCGGGAGGTCCTCTTCCAGGTATCGACGATCGACGCCCTCCTCCTGGCCGTCTACGACGGCATCCTACCCGTAGGCGAGTTGAAGGAAAGAGGCGACTTCGGGATCGGTACCTTCGATAAACTGGAGGGCGAGATGGTCGTAGTCGACGGCGTCTGCTACCAGGTGAGAATCGACGGAGTCGCCTATATCGTCCCCGATGAGGTCACGACTCCCTTTGCCACCGTCACCTTCTTCGATCCCGACGAGACGGTTCTGGTCGAGAAGGCCGGGAACATGACTGAGCTCGGAGAGATCCTCGAGGCGAGCTTTCCCTCCGAGAACGTATTCTACGCCATCAGGATCAACGGCACCTTCCCCTACGTCAAGACGAGGAGCGTTCCCGCTCAGGAGGAGCCCTACCCGCTCCTGGTAGACGCCGTCGCAAACCAGACGGTCTTCGAGTTTGAGGACGCCTCGGGGACTGTAGTGGGGTTCTGGTCGCCCGAGTTCGTCGACGGCATCAACGTCCCAGGCTACCATCTCCACTTCATCACCGACGATCGGAAGGCCGGCGGCCACATCCTCGACCTCCAGGTTGAGGGGACCCTGGTGGAGCTGGACCTGACCCCCAGCATCTTCATGGCCCTGCCGACGGAGGGCGACTTCTTCAACGTCGACCTCACCGGTGACCTCTCAGCGGACCTGGAGAAGGTGGAAAAATAGAGCTGCAAAAAAAGGCAAAAGGTCGAAGAGAGCGGACGATTGAAAGCGGTGGAGAGGGGAAGGGAGCGACGATCTTGCCGGCTTCCCCTCTCCATGGACAAAATCCTGGCGTTCCAGTACGAAATAAACAGTTTGCTCAGACGTAATTCTGCTTCTTCTCGACGAGCCTCTTTCTCACCGACTCGGCGTGGGCCGATAGCCCCTCGGCCTCAGCGAGGATGGTGATGGCGTCGGATAGGAGCGAGAGGCCGTCTTTTGAGATCTGCTGCACTGTTATCTTCTTTACGAAGGAGTCAACGTTGAGGCCGGAGAATAGCCTCGCGTACCCCGAGGTCGGAAGGACGTGGTTTGTGCCGCTGGCATAGTCTCCGGCGGCGACCGGTGTGTACGGCCCAAGAAATACACTTCCCGCGTTCCTGATCTCTCCGAGGACGGTCATGGGGTCTCTTACTATGATCTCCAGGTGTTCGGGGGCGAAATTGTTCGAGAATCCTATCGCTGCCTTCATATTTGCCGCCGTCAGGATCGCAGACCTGTTCAGACTCTTCTTCACTATCTCCCTCCGGATCGCCTCTTTCGCCTGTTTCTCCACTTCGTTTTTGGTGGCGATGGCAAGATCCTCATCGTCGGTCACCAGAACCGATATCGACTGGGGGTCGTGCTCCGCTTGGGCGATCATGTCCGATGCCAGGACCTCGGGCTCTGCGGTGTAGTCGGCGATTATGAGGACTTCACTGGGGCCCGCCGGCATGTCGATCTCGACGGTGCTCCGCAGAAGAAGCTTTGCGGCCGTGACGTAGATGTTACCCGGCCCCACGATCTTCTGGACTGGGGATATCGTCTCGGTCCCGAAGGCCATCGCCGCCACCGCCTGGACGCCGCCGACCCGATAGATCTCGTCGGCCCCCGCCATTTCGGCCGCCACCAGGGTCAGAGGATCGACCTTTCCGTCCTTTCCCGGCGGGGTGCAGACCGCGACCCTATCGACCCCCGCCACTTTCGCCGGGACGACGGTCATCAGGGCGGAGCTGGGGTAGGCGGCCCGGCCGCCAGGAACGTAGGCCCCCACCGAGTCGAGGGGGACGATCTTCTGGCCGGCCAAAACTCCCGGCGAGGTCTCGGCCATCCAGAGGTCGCGGTCGAGCTGCTCGTGGTGGAAGGTGGCGATGTTCTCCAGGGCTATCTCCAGGGCCTTCTTCAGCTTCTCGGGGACCTCGTCTTGAGCCTTCTCGATCTCGTCATCGCTGACCCTGAACTTTCCGATCCGGACGCCGTCGAACCTTTCAGTCTGCTCTGTGAGAGCGCGGTCCCCCTTCTCCTGGACCTCGTTTACGATCTCCACCACCGTGGACATGACGGACTGGACGTCCAGCCCCCTCGATAGGAGGTCTGCGACCTCCTTTTCGCCCAATTCGCTAAGCTTCTTGAATATCAACCCGATCAACTCCAAAAAAGTTCTTTAGATCTAACCCGAAGAGATCCCGCTCCTCCCCCTCTGGGTGGCGTAAAGGGAAGCCACCCTCTCCAGGTCGTCCGCCTCCTCGAGGGCCTTGTCATCCCTCACCCGGACGAGCCTCGGGAACCGGAGGGCGTAGCCCGAAGAGTAGCTCCTGCTCTTCTGGATCTCCTCGAAGGCCACCTCGAAGATCACTTCGGGCTTCATCTCCACCTCCATCCCCTCCCCTGAGACGAGGATCAGATCTCGAAAGAGGTCCGTCAGCTCGACGAGCATCTCGTCGGTGATGCCCGTCGCCACCCACCCCACATCCTCCAGCTTTCCCGTATCCGGGTCCGGGGAGGCGAGCCTATAAGAGCCAAGGAAGCTCGCCCTCCTCCCCTCGCCCCACCGGGCCCCGATGACGACGAGGTCGAGGGTCTCCATCACCGGCTTTATCTTGAGCCAGTTCTTCCCCCTCTTTCCAGGAGCGTAGGGGGATTCGGGGCTTTTGAGCATCACGCCCTCGTGGCCCGCCCCGATCGCCTCCTCATAGATCTCGGCCACCTCATCAGGGTCAGAGGTGACGGTCTGGGATGCCAGGATCTTCTTATCTGCTACAAGCTCGAGGTGCCTCCTCCTCTCCCGGAGGGGCTCGTCGATTAAGACCCGACCGTTTAGATACACCAGATCGAAGAGCCAGAGCTCCAGGGGTATCTTCTTCGCCGTCCTCTCGACCTTGTACTTTCTCCGAAACCGCTTGAGGATCTCCTGGAATGGGAGGGGTCGGCCGTCCTCGCCCCGGGCCACCGCCTCCCCATCCAGGATGGCAGACTCGGCCCGAACATGCTCTTTTACAAAACCCACGATCTCCGGGAGGGACCTCGTCACCCTCTCCAGCCGCCGGGAGAAGATCTCGATCTCTTCTCCCTTTTTGTGGATCTGGACCCGAGACCCGTCGAACTTCCACTCGACGGCGACCGTCCCCATCTCCACCACCGATCCCGGTATCCCGGCTCCCAGCTGGGCGAGCATCATTTTTATGGGCCGACCGATCTCTATCGTCAGCTCCGAGAGCCTCCCCGCCTTTGCCCTCTGGGCGACGAGGCCGAGGTCGCCGGTGAAGTTGTAGCCCCGCTCCACCTCCTCCGGCGACGCGCCGAAAGCCTTTGCGACGGCGTCCCTGACGATCCCCTCCCCCACACCGATCCTCATGTCGTCGAGGGCGAGTCTCGCGATGTACCTTGCCTCCAGCGGCCCGGCCTCGCCGAACAAGTACCGTAGATGCTTCATCTTGACGCCTTGGCTCCTCTTTCCCGAGGCCCTGGCTAGATCCAGAAACCTAGCATGAACGTCGAGGATCGAGATGCCTTCGGCCTCGATGAAGGCCGAGAGGGTGGCGGGCTTTCTCTTCTCCACCACCTCGGCGGCGACGGCCCCCACGTCCCCGGTCCTCCGGAGGATCTCTTTGATCTTCGCCAAGGATGATCCGGTGGCTTTTGATAGTGCCTCGTAAAGGGTGCTCGGACCCACGCCCAGGAGCATCTCGGAGCTGGCGGGGAAGGCCGAGCCCATGACAAAAGAGGGGACGACCAATAGCTCAGCCTCGTCGAGCTCCGAGAAAAAGGAGGCGAGAATAGCAGTCTTCTCGAGGGAGCTTCCGATCCCCTCGACCTTCATGCAGAGTTCTGCGAAGCTTTCGAAGCTGGTCATGGTCAGGGCTTCAGTCGTCTATCTGCCTGGTGGTGTAGATGCTGACGACGTCGGATACGATGGCGCTGGCGGTCTCGATGGAGCCTGCGCCGAGGCCCGTCACAGTGATCGTCCCTGAGAGGTCGGTCTCGATGGAGGCGACGTTCAGCGTCCCGCCGACGGCGAGGGGGCTTCTTCGGGGAACGAGCATCGGCTTAACCTTCAAGGCGGGGACCTCGCCTATTAATTTTATGAGGTAGCCCCTTTCCCAGGCGAGGTTGAGGGCCTCGGGGGTTATGTCCCTGATCCCGGTGACGGCGACGTCGCTATACTTCGCGTCCATGCCGAAGACGGAGTTTGCGAGGATGACGACCTTCCCGGCGGTGTCTATCCCGTCGACGTCGTAGGCGGGGTCAGCCTCAGCGATCCCCAGCTCCTGAGCCTCGGTGAGAGCATAGCTGTAAGTGTACTTCTCCTCCATCATCCTGGTCAGGATGTAGTTGCAGGTCCCGTTGAAGATTCCCCTGATGCTGAGGACCTCGTTTCCCACCAGGTTCTTCTCGATCAAGCTGATGAGGGGCATCGTTCCGCCGACGGTCGCCTCGTACTTGAGCATCACGCCGTTATCCTGGGCCAGTTCCTGGAGGTGGTTGAAGGCCACCACCAGCGGACCCTTGTTGGAGGTGACGACATGCTTTCCGAGAGAGAGGGCCTCTTCGATGTGGCCTAGGCCTGGCTGGCCGTGGACGATGTTGGTGGGGGTCACCTCCACCACCAGGTCGGAGTCCACGTCCCGGATCGCCTCCTTCCCGATGATGCCGAGGTTTGCGATCCCCTCCAAGGTCTTTAGGCCGTGGAGCCTCTCGGGATCTATCCCCTTCTCATCGAGGAGGGTTCCCGTGATGTCGGTAACTGAGACGACCTTCAGGTCGAGGCCCATATTCCTCAGTAGCTCCCTCTTTCTTCTCACAACCTCCAAAACGCCGTGGCCGACTATCCCGAACCCCACCAGAGATATCCTGACCTCTTTCATATCTTCTCAGCCTCGATAGGTTCTATCACCAGGAGATCCTTCTTTTCGCCCACTTCCCTGAGGATGGATAGGGACTTTCCTATCTCCTCTTTTCCCGTCGCCCTGATCCTCATGTAGGCGGAGGAGGGCTCATCTATGCCAGGCATTCTCAGGGAGAGGTCCTCCACCTCCGCAAAGCCGGTGGAATCGATCTGGTCGATGGTGTCTCCGAGATCGGTGTGGACCACATGGCCGATCAAAAGGACAGATATATCCTCGATGAACCGATCTTCGCCCGCCCTCACCACCACGATGCCGTTCTCCCAAGGTGTCTCTTGACGTTCTCGATGTTTGAAGGGTCGATCTCGAAGACTATCTGGACTGGGACCGTGCCCCGTGGAGTTTTGCGATCTCGGTGATGGACCACGCTGATGATGTTCCCCTTGTATTTCTTGAATGGTTCGAGGGACTGCATCAGCTGTCCCGGTATGTCTTGCAGTTCCAAGTCCATCGAAAGTCGCATAAAACGCATTCCTCGTCCAATTGCTGCAGACACCCATCAGCTTATCGAACATAAAGCTTGTGCAGAAAAAGTACTTTATTTGAGAGTTCTAATGGCTTGGTGATGGTCAGAATAGATGCAGAAAACGTCATCGTGGAGTTTATAAAAGACCAGGTGAATGCTGCCGGAGCCAGCGGTGCAGTCCTGGGGCTATCCGGCGGCCTCGACTCGGCGACCGTCGCCTTCCTCGCGGCCCGAGCCCTGGGGCCAGAAAGGGTCTTTGCCCTACTGATGCCGGTGGCTGGAGCAACTCCCCCAGAAGACTTGGACGATGCGAGGGAGGTGGGATCGATCCTGGGAATCGAGACGAAGGAGATCGAGATATCGAAGATCTTGGACGGCTACTCCCAGGTCCTGCCGATGGCCGAAGCTTCGCCTGTGGTGGCGGGAAACCTGAAGGCGAGGGTGAGGATGACGATCCTCTACTGGCACGCAAACCTCCTGAACAGGCTTGTTCTGGGGACGGGAAACAAGACGGAGATCATGCTAGGCTACTCGACGAAGTTCGGCGACGCCGCCGCGGACATCCTCCCGATCGTGGGCCTCTACAAGGACGAGGTGAGGGATCTGGCGAGGCGCCTGGGCGTTCCCGAGCAGATAATCGAGAAGGCCCCGACGGCGGGGCTTTGGCCCGGCCAGACTGACGAGGGGGAGCTTGGGATCAGCTACGATGACGCGAACGCCATCCTCCGGGGGATGGAGGCGAGGATGAGCCGCCGGGACCTGGCGGCGGAGTTCGGCTCCGGCAAGGTGGGGCTGATCGAGAGGAGGGTCGAAGGTGGGAGGCACAAGAGGGAGCCAGCCCCGACTCCTGACCTTTGATACTCTTTGATCCTTTTTGATCTTTTTGAATCCTTTTTCCTTTTAAAAGTCCCAGCGATCGGCACTATCTAGAAATCTAGTGAAATAGGGCTTTTTGCCTAAAAGCTTTATCTTATGAAATGGGAATAAAGATATTGGATGAATGTTTTCATCTCGGAAGGATATCTCGAAGTTGGCGAACTTGATTTATAATGCAGCGTGATATAATATTTTATTGAGCTTGTTCAAGGAGACGATCGATGAACCGCATTGGGACTGTACACGGGAGGCTCTTCACCACACTTGGGCGGCTTCTCATTGCCGGATGTGTTCTCTTTGGCAGGGTGCGGGTATCGGGAGAGGCGTGGTGATTCCGCTGCCCGGACGACATAGGAGGAGAGACGGATGCAACACCTTAATCGCTGTCTTGCTTTGCTGGCCGCTGCTCTTTGCCTGATGGCGGGGCTGTCTTGCGCCGGCATCGCCGCGCCGACGCATGAAGAAACCCTGACCGCGTGGGCCGAACAGAAGGGCTGGAGCCAGTTCTCCGCCTATCCGTGGCTCGGATACCGGAGCGATGAGTACGGTAGTTACGACATCAGCATCGTGCACGACCGCCCCGAGGAATGGATGAAGCGGCCGCCGTACAACAGGGAAGAGCGGGGCGACTACTCATACTACGCCGAGATCCGGGAGCCGATCACTGTTGCCGGCGGGCTTGCGGCGTGGCGGGAGTACCACAAACAGACTCTGTTCGAAGCCCCCAACTCCAAGCCCGGTGACGCCAAAGAGCATGAGAACTGGGAGTACTACTGCCACGAGTACCTCGTCGTGGTGCGGGCTCAACGGAGCACCGCGGACAACAGCCACGGCTCGGATCCCATCGGCATCCTCGAGGAGTACATCGCCTTTGCTCGCGGAGATGTGAGCGAACCAGTCCCGACGCCCCCCGAGGAAGAGGCCGTGATCCGGATCATCGAGGTCGTCGGGGATGACTGTGAAGTCGATGTGTACGGCAACGGCCAGTACCGGGATTGGAAAGAGGCGATGACGGAAGGCACGGATACAGACCTGACGCGAAACTCCGTCATCATCACAGGATTGGGTACGGAAGCCACACTCGAAGTAGGCAAGCGGGGCACGGTCAAGGTCAAGGAGATGACCCACTTCAGCATTCGTGAGTACGTGATAAGCGCTGAGGGGATTACGGCCGCCACCAACATGAAGGTCGGCGAGGTGAACGTCAAGGTGGATCGGAAGTACAAGGAGATCGACTTCAACGTTAGCGTCCCCACCTGCACCGTGAGCGTGCGGGGGACGGAGTTCACGGTCTCGCATCGAGAGGATCCTGTGGAAACGAGGATCTCGGTGATCTCAGGCGAGGTTGAGGTCACCCCGAAGCTCTTCTCCGCACCGTCGGTGAAGCTGGTCGAGGGGGATGAGATCGCCGTCTACGAAGACCGCTTCGGCGAGATCACCAGGCTTGCGGAGGATCCTTCGGATCGGTGGAGCGATGAGCCCCATGAAGGCCGGAGCATCGAGTGTATCGCGGACTCTCATGTCTACGCCTACAGCTATTCGGGCTGGAACCAGGCCAACTTCGGCAGGTATGAGATCCTGGGGGCAGGTTGGCATCCGACGGGCGGGGAGAAGAGGGCGTACCTGAGGTTCGACCTCTCGGGCGTCGATCTGGCGAGCGTCGGCAAGGCTACGCTTCGCCTCTACCATTACCATACCGGCGGCAGTGACACCCTGGCTCTGGGCGTGCATCGGGTGACAAGCCCCTGGACGGAAGGGGAGGGAACGTACAAGCCGACGACGGTAGCACAGCCCGGCGAGATCGCCTGGGTGCATCAGCCCTCCTTCGACGTGAACCCGGTGGCGCAGTTCCATCCTGGGAGCGAGCTCGGTCAGTGGGTCGAGGTCGATGTGACTGGGCTCGTCGCGTCATGGCTTTCGGGGACGCCGAACCACGGCCTGATGATCGGGGCTGTCGGTGAGCTGACCGGTGGCGTTCCACACTCCGAGTACGGTTTCTATGCAAGGGAAGACGAAGAGGGGAGGGGGCCGGTCCTGGTCCTATCAGATGCCTCTGCTCCCGATGGGGAGTTCGACCGAGCCTGCGCGTTGCTCTGCGCTTCGGACGAGGAGTTCATCCGCTCGCTGTATCACTGCATCACCCACCGCGAGCCCACCGTCGAGGAGCTCGAGGCACAGGTCGGTCGGTTGCAGAGCGGGACCCTGCGCCGGGACATGGTCCAGTACTTCTTCGCGAGCCCCGAGTACGTCGACCAGAACCACGACGGCGTCCGATTCATCACCGATGCCTGCCAAGCGATCTATGGACGGGATCCGAGCGATGGGGAGCTCAGCGCGTGGCCGCGAACGGATCGCAGCTTCATCGTCATCGAGATGCTCGACAGCCCGGAGCACCTGGCCGCGACGCAGGGCTGTGCCGCCCTGTGGCGCAGGGACGCGGCCTCCGTCCCGACACTGCCGTACGCCGACGACCTCTCGTCCGGCCTCTCCCACTGGGATGTCTCGAAGGTCACGCTTCAGGAGGCGGACGGTGCGCTTCTGTGGCAGAGCGGCAACCTCCTGCCGGTCTCGTGGCGTCATCCGATCCCGATGGAGGACGTGGTGATCGAGTTCGACGGCTGGTGCGAGAAGAACGGGCTCAACGTTGTCTGGATGACGGAAGACGACGCTGGATACATGGCGTCGCTGGGCGGCTGGTTCAACACGCGGTCGTGTACGGATGTGGGTCGCAACACGGAGCGGCGTGAGTATGTGAATGGGGCTCACATTCGACTGGGGGCGTGGCAGCACTACAAGGTTGTGCGCAGTGGGGATTGGTTGGACGTTTCCGTCGATGGCCAGCGGATCATCCACCGCAGAGCCCCTGAGCGATTCGAAGGAAACGGAGTTCTGAGATTCATGTCCTACGGATCGGTCGTGGGGATCGACAACCTGAGGGTCTACAGAGCGACTGCGGAAGAAGGATCTGCCGTGGATGGTGTGCTGCGAGCGGGGAACAGATCATCCTGAGGATGTACCGGTGCTGGGACATCGACCAGGCGCCGCGGCAGTTGCCGTCGCTTCACACCCTGAGAGGAGGAACGTGGCATGATAAGCGATCTTGGCACTCTTCTATATAGCCCACGCGTTCTCACCGGATCGTTGAGCTTCAGGATACTCTTTTCACCTCTCCCGCCCATCGAGGAGCATGGAGCCGAAGGAGGAGTTCAGAAGGGTCGAGGAGATGAATCTGACCCCGGTGACGGAGATAGATATTCGAGGGCTGGCCGAGATATATGACGACTTTGACGTTTACCTCTCGGTCTACCTCCCCACCGCCTCGAAAGATGACGAGGCAAAAAACCGCGCCTTCGTGGACGGCAGGAAAAGGGCGATCGAAGCGGCCCTTCCTCAGGAGCAGAAGGAGAGCTTCAGGGAGACGATGGCCATCGTCGACGACCACCTCTTCGAAAAGCCCATACCCGGCGAGAGGGGGTGGATCGTCTTCGCCTCTGCCCCCGCCACTCTCCTAGCCGTCTATCGGGTCGGGATCGAGCCCGCGCGGGCGATGGTCCTGGACACCTCCCCCTTCCTCCTTCCCCTGGCGAAGCTTCGTGACGACTATTCGGACTACGGCGTCCTCCTCCTCGACTCGAAGGAGGCGAGGCTCTTCTGCGTCCGGTCCGACGTCCCGGTGGAGATGAGCCACCTCTCGACCGACCTGATGAACAAGCACAAGAAGGGGGGATGGAGCCAGATGAGGTTCAACCGGCTCCGGAAGGGGGCGATCAAGTCCTTCCTATCGGAGGTGGTCGAGGACGTCCAGGATTCGTGCAGCCGGTACAAGACGAGGGGGATCGTCGTCGCCGGGCCCGGCGACGCCAAGCACCAGCTCGTTGAGATGCTCCCCGCCGAGATGGGAAAGAGGGTCCTCGCCGTCGTCGACCTTCCCATCGACGCGCCAGAAAAGGAGATCGTTGAGGTGGGGGACGAGATCGTCCTCGCAGACGAGAGGGCGAGGTCGACGGAGAGGGCCGAGGAGCTGCGGGCCGAGATTCTCAAGGGCGGCCTCGCGGTCCTGGGGGTGGAGGCGACGAAAGAAGCCCTCGGCGCCGGGAGGGCCAGCGTCCTCGTCCTCCTCAAGGACGCCTCGATTCCGGGGTGGATCTGCGAGAGGTGCCAGATCATCGAGGCGAGAAAGAGGCCTCCGGATACCTGCCCCACCTGCGGAGGCCCGACCTCCCCCGTGGACGTGGTCGAGGAGCTTTACGAGCTGGCGGAGAGGACGGGGGCGGAGGTGGAGTTCGTCGAGGAGGACACCTGCCTCGCCTCGTCGGAGGGGGTGGGGGCGCTTCTGAGGTATTAGGTTGACGCCTTTTTATCCGATCGTTCGATCTTTTCGTCATCTGGAGGCTTTCGCAAGAAGGCCCTTTCCGGGGGCATCTTGGTCTTCAGCTGCCAAAACCAAAATCTTATATAATCTTGATTACATATTTAATTTTATTCGAGGGAAAAGACCACGGCGCCAGAAACAAAGGGCCAAAGACGATAATTTGGTGGCCTTTTGCGGCGCAAACCTCTCGAAAGATCCAAAGGTGAGCGAAGATGTCCGAGAAGAGACCTCATAGCCTCAAAGAGGTGGAGTTCGAGCCCCTCGGCCCGGTCTTCCCTTCCCCCTCCGACTGGAGGGATCAGTTCCTCTACCATCTGCTGGTGGACAGGTTCAACGACGGTGGGAGGAGTGAGCCCTATAGGCCAGATCTTCCCCGAAATAGGGACGACGCCGCAGGTGAGGTGTGGCAGGGCGGAACCCTGAAGGGCATCACCGAGAAGCTGGACTACATAAGTGACCTGGGCTGCACAGCGGTCTGGCTGAGCCCCATATTCAAGAACAGGATCGAGCTTGATACCTACCACGGTTACGGCATACAGAACTATCTGGAGATCGACCCAAGGTTTGGATCGGAAGAGGATCTGAGAGGTCTAGTCCAGGAGGCCCATAAAACGGGGATCCGGGTGATCCTGGACGTAGTTTTGAACCACACCGGAGACAACTGGGCCTATCCTGGAGACGACGTCTACTACTACTGGAAGGGCGTGAGGTTTCCTTTTGGATTCTGGCGCGAGGTCGGCGAGGTCGAGCCCTCTTTGAAGAGGGCGGGGTGCAAACTTCAGATCGGCAATTTCTGTCTCCGCGAAGAGGGAGAGGGCCAGGGGGCCGGAGTCGAGCTCGCGAGCGAGGACGCCGTATGGCCCCGGGAGTTTCAAAACCAGGACTGGTACCGGAGGAAGGGCAGGATAAGAAACTGGGACGACTTCCCCGAGACCCGGGACGGAGACTTCTGCTCCCTCAAGGAGCTGGACACCTCAAACCCTGAGGTCCTCAGCGCCCTCATCGATTCGTTCAAGCGCTGGATAGCGGTCGCGGACGTGGACGGCTACCGGCTGGATGCGGCAAAGCATATCGAAGAGTCGAGCACCGCCATCTTTTGCAATGCCATAAGAGAGTATGCCCAGTCCATCGGCAAGAAGAACTTCTTCCTCTTTGGCGAGGTGGTGGGAGGCGACCTCTTCATCGACCAGTACATCGGCCGAAACGTCCGCCTCCCGGGTACGAACGAGCGGTTCCCCTCCCTGGATGCGGCCCTCGATTTTCCCCTATGGTCGGTCCTCGAGCCGGTGATCAAGGGATTTGAGAACCCTGCCGTCCTGAGGCAGAGGTACGATCGGTTCAGAGATCTCTACGCGGACCACGGAAGGGCTGGAACGTACTTCGTGACCTTCGTCGACAACCACGACCAGATCGGAAGGTCTCCCACTGCCAGGTTTCTTCACAACGACTCCTATCAGAAGCAGGCCGTATTGGCGGTGGGCTATCTCCTGACCAGCTTGGGCATCCCCTGCATCTACTACGGGACGGAGCAGGGCTTCGACGGCGGCGGAGACGGCGACAAGTACATCAGAGAGTGCATGTTCGGCGGGGACTGGGGAGCCTTCGGGACTACCGGCCACCACTTCTTCAACCAGGATCACCACCTCTACCAGGAGATCTCCCGGATCGCCGGAATAAGGGCGGAAGAGCCCGCGCTCCGCTACGGAAGGCAATACTTCAGGGAGATCTCGGGGAACGGCACCGACTTCGGCCACCCCATCGACGGCCACTGCACCCTCGCCTACTCTCGGATCCTCGACGACGCTGAGATCCTGATGGCCCTAAACTTGGACGCCGCCCCCAGGAGCGACTTCGTCACCGTGGATCGAAACCTCACCCCGGCAGGAAGGGAGATGACAAACCTCCTCGACAAGAAGAGGAGAGTTGAGGTCGCATCGGCGGACGGGCGGAGCGCTGTCGAGGTGCCCCTGGAGGGGCACGAGATGGCCATGCTGAAGCTGGCATAACATTTTATCATCAGGTCCGATACGCCCTGTATTCAGCGGCTTTTTGCAGCGCTGCCCGTCCTGCGACCTCGTAGGCTTCTGGGAGGCAGGCTGCAAGGTTTGTTTTGCCTACGGAGATGGGCGCATCCCCCAGCCGTCTGAGAACGGCTTTGGAAACTTTCGGAGGTTTTGGGACCGGTTGGACTGCATCTAGGCCTTCACCAAGGTCCCAGAAGTTATCCAGGCATTTTTCCAGGGGCGCAACATCTTCAGCTTCAGAGGCAAAAGCTGAATCTTGCGGCAGAGCCAGAGGTTCTACGGCCAAAACGCGCCTTTTTCGAAGAGCACCGATGACCTCCTCCTTCGTCCTCCCCCGGAGCATGAAGATGAGGAAGGGGTCCACGTCGAACTGCTCCGCGAGAAGATAATAGACCGCAGCGATATGTTTGCACGGGTTTGACCAGTCAGGGCAAGAGCAGCTTGTCTTGAGATCGTTCTTGGTCGGGAAGAGCGAGACGCCCGCCTCGGAAAAGGCGGCCTCGATGTCGGTTGGCATCTCTCCGGAGAGCAGCTTTGCCGCAAAGATCGCCTTTGAGGTCATGACATCTACCACCTTCTCCCAGTCATTGTTCGATATGAGTCTCAGTTGGATGTCGATCTTGTAGGGCTTCGATCGCCCTCCTTGGACCTCGGATTTGACGAGCCCCTTCTGGATGTCGATGGAGATGACCTGCCCTTTGCGAGCATAAGAGCGGCCCCTTCCAAGTCTTGCTCCTATGTCGAAGGATTCTAGCAGGGCGACCCATCGCTTCGACCACCACTTTTCTCCGATGGCACCTCGTTTGCTATTCGCTTTTATGCCGTTCTTGATCGCTTTTGGTTTTCCTGATCGGTAGTATCCCCAGTAACCGCTCATTATTGACCACTTCCAAGGCTGTCACGGCTGAGGGTGAGGACTTCTCTCAGCTCCTCGAAAGATAGCTCTGTCAGCCACGCTTCGCCTGCGCCGATGACCGACTCCGCTAGCCCTTTCTTCTCCTCTATCATATCGTCGATCCGCTCTTCAAGCGTTCCCATGCAGACGAACTTGTTCACGAAGACGTTCTTTTTCTGGCCGATTCGGAAGGCTCGATCGGTTGCCTGGTCTTCAACCGCCGGGTTCCACCAGCGGTCGAAGTGGAAGACGTAGTTTGCTGCAGTAAGGTTGAGACCAAAGCCACCTGCTTTGAGGGAGAGTATGAAGATAGGCGGCCCATCTGATTCTGACGCAGAGACGGATGTGGACCCATTGGACTGGAACCTTTCTATCATGGCGTCTCGTTGCTTTTTTGGCGTTTTGCCATGGAGGAAGAGAACCTCGCACCCGAGCGTCTCCTGGAGGTGGTGCCGTAGCATTGTGCCCATCCCAGCAAACTGGGTGAAGATCAGGGTCTTGTCGCCCTCTGCGAGCACCTCATCCAGCATCTCTTCTAGACGGGCAAGCTTTCCGGAGCGCCCGGGAAGAATGCTTCCATCCTGAAGGAATAGTGCCGGATGATCGCATATCTGTTTGAGCTTGGTCAGTGCCGCCAGGACCAGCCCTTTTCGCTCTATGCCCTCGGATTGCCCTATTCGGTCAAGCATGTCTTCGACCACGGCTCCGTAGAGGGAGGCCTGCTCGGGGGTGAGGTTGTAGTAGACCTTCGTCTCGATCTTATCGGGCAGGTCTCTGATTATGGCAGGATCAGTCTTTAGGCGCCGGAGTATGAAGGGCTGAGTCATCCGCCGGAGCCTTTCAGCCCGATCTCTGTTTCGATACTTTTCGATCGGCAAAGCGAAGTTCTCGTGGAAGCTCTTCGCAGCTCCGAGGTAGCCGGGGTTGAGGAAATCCATGATCGACCAGAGCTCAGAGAGCCGATTTTCAATGGGGGTTCCGGTGAGGGCGATCCTGTGATCGGAATTTAGCCTCTTTATCGTCCGGGTCTGTTTCGTGTTGGGGTTTTTGATGTTCTGGGCTTCATCCAGGACCAGGTGATCCCAATGGACCCTCGATAAAATATCTTCGTCCCGCAGAGCCGTTGCGTAGGTGGTGATGACGATGTCGCACATTTCTGCCTCCTTTGCGAAGGCGTCTTTTGAGCGCCTGTCTGGGCCGTGATGGACCATCGCTTTCAGGGACGGCGAGAATTTCGTTAGTTCTCGCGCCCAGTTTCCTACTACTGACATCGGGCAGATGAGGAGCGTGGGGCCTGTAGAATGCGCTTTCTTGCCGGCTTTAGCTTTTGATTTTTGTTCAGATTTTGTGTATTCTTTTCTTTCGTGGAGAAGGAAGGCTATGAGCTCGATGGTCTTTCCAAGGCCCATGTCGTCTGCAAGACAGGCGCCAAAGCCCAGCTCGTGAAGGTAGCTGAGCCATGAGAGGCCCGCGGCCTGGTAGGGACGGAGGGTGCCGTTGAAACCGGATGGTACGTCAACCTGCTCGATCGCCCCTTCTCCGGATAGACGAGCCAGCATATCCTTGATGCGGCCTTCGGCTTCGATCATCAAGATTGGAAAGGGGGCCTCGATCAGCTCTTCTTCGCCGAGGCCGAACCGTATCGCCTCGGCAAGATCCAGCTCTCCGCCGTCCTCTCTGCGCATCTTTTCGAAGAATTTTATTGCGGTTTCGATCTCCTCGGGGGGAAGCTCCACCCATTCTCCCCGGACCTGAACCAGGGGGACTTTGAGGTTGATCAGCTCCTGAAGCTCAGCCTCGCTGAGGGGCGAGTTCCCAATAGCTGCCTCGACGTCGTAGTTCACGATCGATTTCAGGCCGAAAAGGCCCTGGCCTGTGGGTCGGTCGGAGTCATCATCATCGGGCGCTCTAAGCCTGACTTTTAGGCCGAGGCGGGCGCCAGGCTTTTCCCACCACGACGGGAGGAGAACGCCAAAGCCGTTCTGCTTCAGGAGGGGCGCTTCCTCTCTGAGGAACGAGTAGGCATCTTCGGTCTCCAGCTCAAGGCCCGATGGGCACGCGTTATGGAGGCAACTTTCGATCGATGGCGAGACCCGCGAGGCTCTGCCGAGATCTGCCAGCAGCCGTTCTTGCGGATTTCTGATCTTTCTTTTTAGGAAGGTTGCAGTATCGGACCGGGCCTTCCAGACTTCTTCTGCGGGAACGAGGAGGCTTCGGTCGTCTTTGGCCTGGAGGAAGATCCTGACCTGCCATACTCTCCCATCGGATTCGAAGGGCGCATCGAGCCTGAAACATGTGCGGAAAGGCGCATCCTGTGCCGCAGCAGGTTTGAGGTCGGCAAGCCAGGCATGCATCTCCTTTGAAAATGTCCTGAGCTCACCTGTTGAAGCATCGAGGGCGCATCCCTCCCTTGCGAGCGCCCGGAGGAACTGGCACGAGAGAGGCGCGGTCTTGGGCATGTGGCCGCTCTGGGGCGGACCGAGCCGGACCTTTCGGAGAGATTGGCGCACGAAGGCGTCGAGGGTCAGGTCGAGAAAGCTCGTGACAAGACCGCGGGGCGATGGCGATGACGACGGAGATGGTGCCTCTACATCACTCGATCTCCTCTTTGTTTTTCGTTCCGGATCGGGCTGGAAGGCGCGAGAGCTTGGAGGCATCGCCCTTGAGAGCATGTTGATTCTTTCCCGATCCTCCTCGTCGGTCACAGGCGTCCATCGAGCGCGTCCGTCTCTCAACGTTGGCGCAAACTGCTCTCGTGCTATCAGCTCAATGGCTAGTTTAGAGGCCTCTATCCAGAACCGAAGTGAGTTTCCGAAGGCGATCCCATGCGGTGGATTAGCAGGCAGATCGAGCAGGAGATCCAGGGTTGGAAGTGGGTCGAAGGCGAGCACGTCCACGTTCCAGGGAGATAGGCCCACGGGCTCTTCAGATGTGGAGTCCTCTCTGATGAGCCAGGGCGATGCGAGCGGACCCCTCTTGGCTCCGGGCAGAAGAAAGGTCTTCGTCTCGATCCCGGTGGGGGTTGGACCAAAGATCGCCTCGATCTCGTCCCGGAGCATCTTTCCGGGAAGCGAGAACGGATGGGGCTTTGGCTTCGGGCGTCTGGGCGGCCTTCCTCGCGCCGTGGGAATTGTTGCGGGAAGGGCCGAAGACTCCGCCCATAAGTAGAACCGGCTCGCGTCCCAGGACCCGTGTAAAACCAACATTATCTCTAGGGTGAGGAGATGTTCTGGATATATAAAAGTGAGCACGATCGATATCCATAACCTGAGTGCCCAGAAATCCCTCTACGGCTTTACCTGGGTCAAAAATGGGAGGAAGGAGGAGAGGATCTCCAATCCACCAAAACGATCGGCTCTCTGGAGAGGATCACCACTTCCCCGACTTGATCACGTTCAGGTTCTGAATGACTTTGGCCCCGGCCTCCGGGCTGAGCATGTATTTCTGGCTAATGGCGAGGGCTCTTGTTATCTCGTCCTGCTCGTCGGCTCCGGCCCGCTGGGATACCAGCACTTTTGCAGCGGCATACCCCTTATCCAGAAGGGTCTTTTGGACCTCGTCCAGGAGAGCTGCGTTCGTGCATAGGGGACCCGTCCCGATCTCTTTGACTACCTTGTTCATGTTCTCCATTTCCTTCGTCTTCACACTATCACCTCCTAGATACATCTAAAAATGTACGGCGTATTCCTCGGCCTCGTCTCTTCCTGCCGTCGGATCATCTCTTTACTCTGTGGAGCTTCTCAGCTATAAGAATTTAGGTGATGTCTTGTTTTCAAGCTTCTGCCAGATTCTCAGGTGATTGGCATCTGAGGCGATTTTATTTGGGACCGGCAAACTTAAGAAATTCTCGCTGAATTGGGACAAAAAAGGAAACACGACAAACTCCAAAAAGACTTTCAGCTTGCCTGACAAATAAATACCCATGACACTCCACGTCAACAAGAAGGGAGTTCGGGTCCTGGGGATAGCCGAGAGCTTCCTGAAGATGAGGCCTTCGTCCAGGCTGGCGGGCGTTGTCATGCGGAAGGACCTGAGGGTTGATGGTTTTGGTTTTGCCAAAATATCAGTCGGCGGGGACGACGCCACCGAGGGGATCTTGAAGATATTCTGGGGCCTTGAGAGAAGCGATATAAACGCCCTCCTCCTGAACGGATCGATCATCAGCTGGTTCAACATCGTAGATCTCGACCGGGTCTCTGCTGAGACGGGTCTTCCGGTGATAAGCCTCACCTATGAGGAGTCGGAGGGGCTCGAAAGGTACATCGAAGAGTACTTCCCCCGCCCCCAAGGGAAGATCGAAATGTACAAAAAGCTCGGGCCCCGGGAGCCCCTGCAGCTCAAGAACGGGTTTGTTGTTTATGCCAGGTTCCTAGGCGCCACGGCGGAGGCGACAAGGGGTCTCCTAAACTCCTTCACCCTGGAGGGGAAGGTCCCCGAGCCCCTCCGGGTGGCTAGGCTTCTTGCAAGAAGCACATCGAAGGAAGAGATTGACGGCGAACCTTATTGATTGATCTGGCTATTGTAGGGGCAATATTCCGTGAATTTTGTGGACGCGAGTCTGGAGAGTAAGCCCCCTTCTGTTCGTGCTCGCTGGCATTGGCGGCATTCAGCTCAGCGCCATACCCGGGCGTTGGCTGGACTCCATATATCGCCCTTATTTTGGCTTGCACCCGCAGGGATTCGCCGTTTCATCTGCCTCCCGCCCGACCTCAGCCTTTCGGCATCATGGCATTGGAGCGGTGCAGTATCGTTTCTGTGCCAGAGCCAGAGCTCTCGCCCTACACCCAAAGAAGGTGTCTGCGTGTCCAGGGGTGGGGGGACTTTCCACACCGGCGAAGGGTTCGCCAGCGGCAGCCGCCCTTCCACTCTCGCGCCCGGGCGGCATAAGGGAGGATATTATAAAAGCCTTTGCGAAGGGGAAATGGAAAATGGAGACGGGCAGGAGTCAGAAGATCCCGCCCGGAGTTCAGGATCCCTCGATATTCCAGACGGAGAAGTTGTCGAAGCTGACGGTGACGTTCCCCCCGCCGCAGGCGGTGGTTCCGGCTATGATGCCCACTTTTCCTTCGGGGAAGCTATCGTCGACGTAGTCGGCCATTTTCTTTCCGTTGGCGCAGAAGGATAACGTTTCTCCCTGGCGTTTCACCTGTATCAGATTCATGGCCTTCCCCAGGTTGATGGCATCGGATTTTGTCCAAGGATCGTTTTGGATCCACGCACCCCCCTCCCTCTTGGTGAACTTGTAATAACCATCCCCAGATATCAGGAAGAGATAGTAGTTGGACCAGTTCAGCCAGCCGGCCATCACCCCGTAGACGTTGTCGTCGGGGCCGCTGATGGGGGTAGCCTCCACCTCCACGATGCTGTCGCCGAAGGACTTTCCAGACGATACCCTCCACCACGAGTCGGCGGGGGCGACGTTTATGATGTACTTGCCATCATCATAATAATTGCTCTGGTTCTCACCTCGAACACAACCCCAGGAGCCACCAACTTTTGTGGTCTGGAAGTCGTCGATGAACAAAAGCTCACCTTTCTGAAGCTCCGGGGTTCCTACCCCATCGCCCTCTGCCAGGCAGACGGGTCCGGCCGTAAAAAGCAAGGTCAGAGCCACGACCGGAACGATCCAAAATGAAGATTCCATTAGCTAGATCCTCCAATTCATCGTCGATCTAACTTGGGGGCGGCTAGATGCCACTAAGTCAAATCTCGGCAAATTGGTTTCTACTGCAGATTATAAGTATTTATTTACACAATTCACACGTTCTAGCCCTCTTCAAGGTACAGGTCCCTTTTTCTGAGGGCGCCACCTTTGGACCGTGGCCAGATCCAGGGATGCCGACAGCTATACATTCAGCGATTACTTTGCAGAGACCATAGTGCTGACGCCGATCGACGAATAGGAGACAAATCTCAGAAAAAGGGGCCTGGGCCGATCCATCCACGGGGCCCAATTCCCTTTTTGCGGTTACCTTCGGGATCTTCCGAGCAGTTAAACCTTTATGTTTACATTACTGCCGAAATGTTTATGTCTGTGCTTGCAATTATGCCGCCTATGAATTGCAGAGCATTATCTTTTATGATCGGATCGATCCTGGCGGCAAGCCTCGTCATATCGGGGTGCGCCGCCCAGGATTCGCTTCTCGTCTACTGCGGCGCGGGGATGAGAGAGCCGATGGAGGAGATCGCGGACCTATTCTTTGAGGAGGAAGGTGTCGAGATCCAGTACACCTTCGCCGGGTCGGCCCAGCTCCTCTCTCAGATCGAGCTGTACCAGACCGGCGACCTCTACATGCCCGGGGCTCGATCTGACATCGAGGCGGCGATGGAGAAGGGGTTCGTCGACGAGACGAGAGATGTCGTCTACCATGTCCCCTGCATCATCACCCCGAAGGGAAACCCCGCCAGCGTGGAGTCCCTTGAGGACCTGGCCGAGTCGGGGGTGAGGGTCGCCCTCGGAGATCCTGCGGGCCCGGCCATCGGCAAGGTCTCGAAGAGCATTCTGGAGGGGCAGGGGATCTGGGAAGAGGTCGTACATAACCGAGTCGTCTCCTCGGGGACGGTAAACGAGCTGGTGGTTTACATCTCAATGGAGCAGGCGGACGCCGCCATCGTCTGGGAAGACCTCGTCGACCCCGAGATGATGGACGAGGTGGAGATACCCCTGGAGATGAACGGGGTCAAGGTTGTCTCCATCGGAACTCTGGTATTCTCCGAGGACGAGGAGAAGGCCGATAAGTTCATGAACTTCGTCGCCTCGGAAGAGGGGAAGGCGGTCTTTGCCGATCACGGGTTTGTTGCATATCCTGACCCGAGGTACGAGGGGACGAGCTGAAGGGCAGGATGAAGGATAGGCAGGCTGACGGAGAAACAGGAGCGGGTGGGAAGCTGACGGTCCTTGAACGGCTCTGGCTGAAGGCGGCGACGATCGGGGTGAGCCTTCTCCTTTCGGCCTTCATATCGGCCGTCCTCCTCCTGGTCTTGAGTCGTTCGCCTCCCGAGACCTTCATCGCATCTATCTTCTCCGAGGAGATCAGGTTCGCCATCGTCCTCAGCATCAAGACCTCCATCGCATCGACGGCCCTCTGCATCCTCGTCGCGGTCCCGGCGGCCTACGCCCTCGCACGCTACGACTTTTTTGGAAAGAGGGCGGCGAGCACCCTCCTCGACATGCCCCTCGCCCTCCCGCCCCTGGTGGCGGGGGTCGGCCTCCTCCTCTTCTTCGGGACGAGCCCTCTGGGAAGGGGGCTCTCTGAGGCCGGGCTCGTCTTCGTATTCACCCCCCTGGGGATCGTGATCGCCCAGTTCTTCGTGAACGTCCCCTTCATGCTGAGGGTGATGAGGTCGACATTCGAGGGGATAAGCCCGAGGTACGAGCACGTGGCCAGGACCCTGGGGTGCACCGACTTTCAGGCGATCATGAGGGTGACCCTGCCCATGGCCTCCAACGGCCTTCTGGCGGGGTCTGTCATCACCTGGTCGAAGGCGGTCGGCGAGTTCGGTGCGGTTCTGATGCTGGCGGGGGCGACGAGGATGAGGACTGAGACCTTGCCCACGTCCCTCTTTTTGAACATGTCCTGCGGGAAGCTCGACGAGGCGATCTCGGCGGCGTCGATCCTGATTTTGATCTCCGTCGTCTCGCTATACGTCTTCGAGCGGCGGGTCGGCGGGTTCCGCCTTTAGGATGAGAAGGTGGGGTGAGGAGAGGGAGGATAAGGTGGAGAGCAGAGATGGGGGAGAAGGATGAGAGAAGGAGGAGACGGTGGGGTGAGGTGGTGATAGGAGAAGATGCTGAGGATTGAGAGAATCTCCAAAGATCTCGGCGACTTCGTCCTCGCGGACGTATCCCTGGAGGTGGGATCCGGCGAGTATCTGGTCATCATCGGGCCCACCGGCTCGGGAAAGACGATCCTCATGGAGGCGGTGGCCGGGATATCTCCTCCCGACAAAGGGAGGATCTATCTTGACGGCAGGGATATCACCGAGGAGGCTCCCAGGAACCGGAGGATCTCCATGGTCTACCAGGACTACATGCTCTTTCCCCACCTATCAGTCAAAGAGAACATCGCCTTCGGCCTGCGGTCACAGAAGGCCTCCCCCGCCGTGATCGAGGAGAAGGTGGCCGAGACCTCGGAGCTCTTGGGGATCGGCCACCTCCACCATCGGCAACCCGACACCCTCAGCGGCGGCGAGAAGCAGAGGGTGGCGATCGCTAGAGCGATAGTCATGGAGCCGAAGGTTCTGCTCCTCGACGAGCCCCTGAGCGCCCTCGACGGCGCCACGCGAGAGAAGCTCCGGCGGGAGCTGAAGAGGATTCACCAGGCATACGGGACGACGATCATCCACGTCACCCACAACTTCGAGGAGGTATTCTCCCTCGCCGACAAGGTGGCGGTGATGAATGGGGGCGGGATCGTACAGGTGGGGACCCCCGAGGAGGTCTTTCGAAGGCCCAACTGTGAGATGATCGCCAACTTCGTGGGGGTCGAGAACGTATTCAAAGGCCTTGCGTCCGAGAGGGGCGGCCTCATCGAGATCGAGGTGGACTGCCTCAAAATAGTCTCGGCGACGGTTGATCTCGACGGGGATGAAGCCGGAGACGAAGACGAAGACAAAGATGGAAGGAAGAACGGAAGGGAGGGCCGGAAAGGCCGGGAGGTCTTCGCCTCGGTCCGGGCCGAGGATATCCTCATCTCCAAGGCCCCCCTCAAGTCCAGCGCTCGAAACTCCTTTTCGGGCAGGGTCGAAGAGATCGCCAACGGCGGGATGATGGTGAAGGTCTGGGTCGACGTGGGAATCCCCTTCATGGCGATGCTGACCCGGCGAGGGTGTCAGGAGATGGATCTCGCCGAGGGCGACCATGTCTATCTGACCTTCAAGGCGACGGCGGTGCACGTATTCTGATGGACCGGGCCTGGCGGCGAAGAGTGCCGAAGGGCGCGGGCCGAGGGCGTAGCGGGTCGGTTTTCGCTGCCGTTGACCCGATTTTCTGTTTGTAATTATATTCTAGTACAATTATTCTTCCTTGGGCTTTGTTACTGTCTTTATTTCACATACATCTTCAAGGTCTTTCTCTTCGATTTCTTCTCGTGCAGCTTTCATCGTAACTGTAGCCAGCCGGTTAAACAATTCGGGCCATCTAGCGCGAAATCTATCCGAAATTATCTGGTGTTTCCGTTGCACTTCCTTATCCACCACTTCGTACTTACCTGATTGTCGCACTTTTGAGATTCGATTCATTAGTCTCTTATATTCTTCCTCGTGTTGCCTCACCTGAAGCCGCTCTTTTCGCAGAGTTTCTTGTAGCTCGTAAGCTTTGGCCATTTCATCATCTAACCCCTGGTAGGTCAAACAGCTGCCTCCATTCTTTGGTTTTTATCTAATTGCCTTTCTTAGATGGATGGTATTCATTCTTGAAGTTGGCGGTGAAAATAGGATAAATCATAACTGAGCTTTGTATAGATGGTTATTTAGGCAGTTTGCAAATAATTTTGATATTAATTATAAAATGGATTATGTTCTGTATTATCGCTAATTATTGGATATAATCAGATTTATACAAAATTTTTATTTGATTTTTGCTCTAATATGAGTTAATAGGATCAAATATGCTATTCCAATACAAAACAAAACTACTTATACTTTCTGTTCTACATTAGAACTAGCATGAAATTAAGTAAAAAAGAAATAACGCTTCTCACTTTGTTAGCCCAATCTAAAAAGCCTTTGCCTCCTAGAGATGTAGCTGTAGCAATAGATGTTGAATATTCATCCATATATAATATTTTATATCGTCTCGAACGAAAAGGACTGGTGGACAGGGATGAATTTGGTAGAGTCCTATTATCGATTACACCTCAGGCAGAAAGTTTCAAAAGATTGTATTATGCACATCAATCATCCCCATTAAATAGAATACTAACAGGAAGAAAACTAGAACTATTGTTGAATTTGGACCAAAATCCTAAAACTGCTGATGAGATTCAAGAAGATACTAAGATTCCAATATCTACTATATATTATTATTTAAAAGATTTAATGAAATTAGGAATCGTTCGAAGAATCACGAAAAAAACGCCCTCCAAAGGTACTCACAGATATATATTCAATGAAATTCTTTGGGAAGATTTAAAAACCTTCTTAACCGAGCTTTCAAAGGCTGAAGGTATTCAGAAAATGCCCCCCGGAAGTATTTTGATAAAGAATTATGGTAACAGTATACTTTTTAAAAGTATAAGACAGCAAGATGCCACACCAACATCATTTAGTGTATACGATAAATATGGAGTAAGCTTGTTTCTCATGCGGACTAGCAACTATTATACCTTACCTAAACGATATTTATCAATAATGGATGTCTTCATTCATTCGTTGGATTCCGCGGATGACATATCTCACCGATTATATTGCATTATTTTCTATATTAAAAATAAACAAAAATTAGGTGGTGTGCGGCATCCGATGCTGAAGGATATCAAAAATGTCCTTAACGGCAAACACGTCAATGGATTTCCTACCCACGAGGAAGTGATGGACCGGGTGAGTGTTTATGCCATATAATCCAAAAGAACTATCAAGCCAAGAGGAGATTTATTCTCTATTTAGGAGTCTGGGAGATGTATTAACTGAGCCGGTTAAAGTTTTGATCATTGGTGGTGCTGCTTTAATTGAATACGCTCTGAAAGACGCCACTAAAGACGTTGATATCATATGTGTAACTGACGAAGATAAAAAATCTTTATTGGAATGTGCATTAAACGTTGGATTTGAACTCAAAGGCCCTGAGAAGAGACATCGAAGATTGGGTCTAGATCGCATCGCGATTAAAAATTCGCATACCATCGATATTTTTGCTAGAACTATTTCTGGCGGGTTTATTGCGACGGCGAATATGTGGTATAGAGCGATAAATCTCAAAAAAATTTGGATTACTGGACGTTAGGTATGCGTCGAGAGAAGATATCTTTATTATGAAGTTGATCGCTCATAGGGATGGGGACCTTGAAGATTGTGCAAAACTTGTTACGGTAGGTCTGGATTTCGATATTATTTATGATGAGGTAGAGTCGCAATATGTATCTAACTTAGATGATAGTGATGATTTTAAAGATTTTAAGATATGGATAACCTATTTAGACGAAGGCGTAGGTGACCTCGAATTAAAATACGGAATAAGCATTCCAATAAGTGATAAAATCTCCAAGTTATCGGACGATTACTATAACAATCGTTTTAAATGAGATCTTTGATGTTAGATCTCGAAGTTGTTATAGGTCTTAGGACTTACGGTATTTTTGTGGTAGGGACATTATAATTTAGATATTTTATATATTTACCCCCTGGCCGACGTAGAGTAATATTTCAGATCGTATTTTAGTAATTCGATATAATTGTGGCGTCCTCGATGGACATCTCCCGCCACCCTCCGGCGATGGTGAAGCTCGTCGAAAATATGCTCGACCTGCACAGGCGGCTTTCGGAGTCGAAGACCGGCTCCGAGAAGACCCTCCTCTCGCGGCAGATCGAGGCGACCGATAGGCAGATCGACAATCTCGTCTACGAGCTTTACGGATTAACTGAGGAGGAGATCACCATCGTCGAGGACGCCGCCCGGTGACGACGCCGCCCGGCGGGCGCGGCCGGGCGGGGCGATCTTTCGCCGCAGGGAGTATATTTTAAATAATATTTTAGCTACTCAATATATCTATTATCGTCTCTACAACCTCGCCGACCCGCTCGGCTTTGAGACGTCCGGCACGGTAGAGGATTATCCTGCTGTCGGCGGTGAAGAGCCGGTTGGGCCTGGCGTTGCTCTCTTTCTTGAGGGACCCATCTTCGAAGTCGGCATCGGTTATCCCCAGAGCGTATCTGTCCCTAAAATGTCGGCTGGTAATTTGACAGAGTATCCTGTCGTCCCCTTCAAGCTCCGCCACCACCAGGGCGGGACGCCTCTTGGCCTGGGCCAGATCTGAGAAAGGGAAGGGCACTATGACCACATCCCCCTTCACAAATCTTCCCAAGCCTCATCCTCCTCAGGGGCGAGCCACTCCTCGGCGAGGATCGGCTCGCTCATTATGGCCTCTTCGATCCCCCTCTTGGTGGATTTGTCCTTTAAAAACCGGACGAAATCGAGGACCTCCTTGAGATATGGCTCGGGAAATACCTCGATCTCCTGGAGGATAAGTTCCTTCGTCTTCATGCCAGCTAACTTATAATTGTCTTTCAGTAAAAGACTTTCTCCGATCTCGGAAGGTATTTTGGGCCTTCGAACTTCAGTCGCCCCCCACCCTTCGACAATGGTGAGCCTCGTCGAGAATATGCTCGATCTGAACAAGCGGCTTTCTGAGTCGAAGACCGGCCACGAGAAGACCTTCCTCCCGCGGCAGATCGAGACTACCGACCGGCAGACCGACGCCCTCGACCGCGAGCTTCGCGGCCTCTCGGAGGAGGAGATCGCCGTCGTCAAGGACGCCGCCCGGTGATCACGCCGCCCGGCGGGCGCGGGCTGCGGGGCGGTCTTTCGCCGCCGGTGATATATTTCAGATCGTATTTTAGTAATTCGATATAACTGTTGTATCCTCGATGGACTTCTCCCGCCACCCTCCGGCGATGGTGAGCCTCGTCGAGAATATGCTCGATCTGAACAAGCGGCTTTCTGAGTCGAAGACCTGCTCCGAGAAGACCCTCCTCCGGCGCCAGATCGAGGCGGCTGACCGGCAGATCGACCGACTTGTCTACGAGCTTTACGGATTGACTGAAGAGGAGATCGCCATCGTCGAGGACGCCTCCCGGTGATCTCGCCACCGGCGGGCACGGGCTGCGGGGCGGTCCGCTTCGACGATCTCGATCTCCTCGGCGGTGAGGCCGTAGAGCTTGTACACTACCGCATCGATAAGCAAGTCGACCTTTTCGATCCGCAACAAGAGCAGCGCAAGCTTCTCCATCGAGGAGGAGTGCTACCGCCGGAGGTCCTCTCCGAAGGCCCGGCGGTTGGGATCGCAGGCGAGCTTTCGCTTGTTATTCTTGAGGATCGCTAGGAGAACTCGATCTCGTGGTAGGAGGAGGACTTCGTGTTGTTCAATAGGTCGTCGATTTGAGATTACTCAAATATATTTATATTATTTCTTTATGTAGCTTATATTCTCTGATTCCATATCCCATTTAAGCAAATGGTGTCCGTCCTTATCTATATAAAGAAAAGCATCTAGTTTATTTATGTCGCAATCTTTTTCGTTTACCCAGCAACCTGTATTTATGAATAATTGTTCTTTATTATTATGCTTATTTGTAATAGAATATTCACCAGGGTGATGCGTATGCCCGAAGACAATAACATCAGCGTCCATATCTTTCCCTTTATCATGATTATAATAGTTTGTTATTACCTCTTCAACTGATTTATATTTTAGAAATTTTTTAATTATTTTATCCCAGATCCGCGGAAATAGATACGCAGCACTCTTTGGGATAAATGTCACAGCGATAAACGAAGACATTAGCATCCAAACAATACCAGGGAAGCTCCAAATTAGTGTATCGTCTTTTATACAGAAAATTGTAAAGCATAAATAAAAAGTTACAATAATTATAAATATCGTTGTCTCCATACTAGCCTTTCCTACTTTCTTAGAGTAGGATGAATTTGCTAGATCCTGCAGATAATCTATGGGATCGAATCGATACGAAACATTCACCCCGCAGAATTTTCCGAATTTTTCAATTCCTCTACTGATTCTATAGGTTACTTGCCATTTATCAAATTGGTGTCCATGCATAAAAATATATTTTTTTTCTCCAATTTTAACGCCCTCAATAGCATTTTTCTTGCCATCCTTTGTATCCTTTAAGCCGCGTTCTGGATAAGTCCTTTCAAATAGCTTAATAGTATTATTTTTATTATACGAAAATTTAACGCCTTCATAAGGTTCGTCATCATCATCATCATCATCATCATCATCATCATCATCATCATCATCATCATCATCATCATCATCATCATCATCATTATTATTATTATTATTATTATTATCACACATTTTGTCTATATTTCCCCAAATATTTCTTATATCCCATAAATCCTCGTCATGATTTCCTGTAACATAAATAATATCGCAGTCGAGATAGGATAAGGTTGAAAGAGGCAATAAAATACATTCTATAATATAATTTCTATCTTCCCCAGCTGGTTTCCATAATTCAAGAATATCTCCGAGAAATATAATTGTGCCTGGACTATAGATCTTTTTTGTACTGTCTTTTATCTGAAAACCTACACTTTTTGTATTATTTAAGAAATGAATAAATTTCCTAAAGGATCTATAATCTGAATTGCAGCTACCAAGATGTAGATCAGAGATGACTAAGATTGGATCTCTAATTTTTTCTTGATTAGCTGGTTCCATAATATCTATACGGTCTTAGAAAATCAATTATAAATAATTTTTGGTTTGACTTAGTTGACATGCACTCACGTATCTCTTAACTCTATGTACTTTCTGAATGAAATTTAATTTATTTTCTGGTATAACAATTTGTACTACCGACCCTTACCCTTCCCCTCTCGATCCCGTAGATCGACTGCCCGGCGCAAAGACGCCGTCCCACCCACGCCAACACCATCGACCGAGCCAAAGGGGATCACGAAAGGCTCGCTTCGACGATCTCGATCTCCTCGCCGGTGAGGTCGTAGAGCCGGTAAACCACCGCATCAATGAGCCGGTCGGTCTCCCCGATCCGGGCGAGGAGCGGCGCGAGCTTCTCCATCGAAGCCGAATATTCCCGCTGGAGGGCCTCTCCGAAGGCCCGGCGGCCGGGGTAACAGGCGAGCTTTCGCTTGTTACTCTTGAGGATCGCTAGGAGCTCGCTGAACTCGATCTCGTAGTAGGCGGAGACCTTCGTCTTGTTCGAGAGGTCGTCGACCCTGGCGCCACAGAACTCCTCAAGCCATGAGAGGAAGCCCCGGATCTCCTCCTGCCTCACTTTGTTCATCCGGATCATCTCCTCGGCCAGGTGCGAGAGGAGGTCGTGGACGACGTCGGACCTCTCGCCTTCGGCGATGAACTCTCCCGAGCCATCCATCAGGAGACCGCCATCGACTACTTCAGCAACTTTATCAAACCGTCCGGCGGCGATAGAAGCCGAGAGCTCCTCCGCCAGGCGGGCGGCGGCGGGCGGCCTTGGGGGTGGAGAAGGAGATGCGGAGAAAAAATGCCGGGTTTCAAAAAGAGCAGTTTACCTGGAGGTTGAAAGACCTAATTAAAAGACTCTGAGCGATCTCCACCAGAATCGAGATCTTTGAGGATCTTCTCGACATTGGCCTTCAGAACCGGAAGATCGATATTTGTCGTGTCCCAGACCTGCTCAAGATCGATCCCAAAATAGTGCTCTTCTTGCAGGGAGTCTGAAAGGTGCTTTGCGGCCTCACCTATGATCTGAAAGTGATAGACGATCCAGGTCTGGATCAGGTCGTCCTCGAAAAGAACCTCTTTGCCCTTCGATGCATATCTCTCGATCTTTCCGATTGCTTCGAGGATATCGAGGAGCAGCTCCTTGTCTGACCTCAAAGGGGGACGGCCTCCTTCAAGACGCGGTCACGAATCCGTTCCCTAAGGCCCCGTTCGCTCACCACGTCAACCCGACGGCCGAGGAGCCTCTCCAGCTCGCGGGACATGGCTGAGCTTTTGAGGAGGGTGAATCCCGGCATCGGCTCCACCAGGAGGTCGACGTCGCTCTCATCGTCGGCCTCGCCGCGGGCGACAGAGCCGAAGATCCGGACGTTTCGGACCCCGTATTTCTCGGCTATGGCGAGGATCTCAGCTCGGCGAGACCTCAAAAGCTCCTCCAGATTCATCGCCGACGTCCTATGTATCTGATTATATTTATACTTCCTGAAGCCCACCGGCCGCGCTCCTCCTCCCTCTCTCGATCCTGTAGATCGACCGCCCCGGCGAATGCTGACGAAGAGCATTTATAAATAGTCTAAGAAATAAATGATCTTGAAAGATGGATCTGAAGGGTGAAAATGTGATATTCCGCATCCATGCGGTCCAGCGGATGTTTGAGCGGAATATCAGCGCAGAGGATGTGCGCAAAGTTCTCTCGGATGGAGTGGTCATAGAGGAGTACCCCGACGACTTGCCCTACCCTAGCCGCTTAATCTTCGGGTGGTGCGAAGACCGCCCAATTCATGTGGTAGTCGCCATCAATGAGGAAGAGAGTTCCGTCATTGTGGTGACGGTTTACGAGCCCGCCCAGGAGAAGTGGGACGCAGATTTGTCGAGGAGAAGAGCATGAGATGCCTAATTTGTAAAAAAGGCTCGACGGAGCCCGGAACGACGACCGTCACCCTGGAGAGGGGCGGCTTGATCATGGTGATCAAGGGTGTTCCCGCCCAGGTATGCAAGAACTGCGGCGAGGCTTACGTCGACGAAAAGGTCGCATCGGAGCTTCTGACGTCGGCGGAGGCGGCGGCGAAAGCAGGAGCCGAGGTTGAGATAAGGGAGTACGTGACCGCGTAGGACTATCTTTTACGTCGTCGCTGATCTGATGACCGCCCCCGCGCCCCTCCCCCTTCAATCGATCCCGCCCTCCGACCGCCCGGCGCGAAGGCGCCGGACGGCGCCGTTCCCGGAGCGGCCAGAGGAAGACGCCGCCCCACGCACGCCGCCACCATCGACCGAGCCGGGGAGGATCACGAAAGGCTCCCCTCGACGATCTCGATCTCCTCGGCGGTGAGGCCGTAGAGTTTGTACACAACCGCATCGATGAGCCGGTCGGTCTCCCCGATCCGCAACAAGAGCGGCGAGAGCTTCTCCATCGAGGCCGAAAATTCCCGCCGCAGATCCTCGGAGAAGGCCCGGCGGTTTGGGTCGCAGGCGAGCTTCCGCTTGTTCTTCTTCATAATCGAGAGAAGCTCGCTGAACTCGATCTCGTAGTAGGCGGAGACCTTCGTCTTGTTCGTGAGGTCATCGACCTTGGCGCCAGCGAACTCCTCCAGCCACGCGAGGAAGCCCCGGATCTCCTCCTGCTTCTCTTTGTTCATCCGGATCATCTCCTCGGCGAGGTGCGCCAGAAGATCGTGGACGACGTCGGACCTCTCGGCTTCGGCATCAAACTCGCCAGCGTCGTCTTTCGGCAGGCAACCGTCGACAACTTCCAGCACTTTTTCAAACTGGCCTGCGGCGCAGAGCCTCTTAAGCTCCTCCATCAGGCGGCGGCGCTCGTCCTCGGGGGTGGAAAAGGTGATGCGTCGGACGGTTAACGGGGTCATGTATTGACGTTTCCATCGATAAAATCCGCCTCGAATTTCTGAACTCGTATTTGAGAACAAAAACGTCCAGAGCTTAGAATTCAATATCCCCAAAAGATATTTCGAATCGCTTCCCATTATGTATGTAGTCGTGTCAGAAAATGAGTTCTGGGTTTCAAAGGTAAATTGCCCTCTAGTAGCGATTTCTGCGTAAATTATCTTCGGCTTTTCGAATTCTTCGTAATAATCACATGAGCGAAGTTCCCACCAATATTCCCCCTTATCGTACCGTTTTTGAGCGGCCGCAGAGAATTGCGCCAAATGAGCGGCAACTGCCGGATATTTGGCCCCGAACCAGCCCCAGGGATCTTCAGCGTTTGAAGATTGGGCGCGGGTCCAGCCATTCGGAACCACAATCAAGTATTTATCGCTCTCAGGCGGCTCGTACCGCTTGATATCCCGCCCGGCGAGGAAGGGCTTGATCAGCTCCGCGCTTCTGGGATCTTCTCGGATCAGACGGGCGCGGGTCTCCTCGTCGATGACGAAGGCCTCGTTGAGTCCGGTCTTGATCCCGTAGTAAATCTTGCCATTCACGTACTCGCCCAGGGGCGTCCCCGCCCGGCGGAGCTTTTCAAGGAGCCTCTGGACCGATTCGTCGACGAGAGACCAGCCGGAGTCGTCGAGCCCTGAAAGGCTGACCGAGTAGGCCTTCTCCTCGACGTAATCTTTCAGCCGACCGAAGTCGAGGCTATCGACCTCCGCAGCTTTAAAGCTCGGCTTTGCCGGGCCGCCGCAGAGACGAAGGATGCAGGGGTAGGTCGTCGCCTGCGGGAAGACCGGCAGGTCCCCGAAGTCCACGATCTCGTCGATGCACCGCTCCTTCATCCAGGACCGGAGGGACGAGCCGTAGTTCGCCCTCATCCACTTGTTCGGCAGGATGTAGGAGAAGAATCCATCCTTCTGGACGAGGGAGACCCCCTGTTCCACGAAGTAGACGTAGAGGTCAGCCACGCCGTGGTAAACCCTGTACTTCTCCTCGAAAAAGCCCTTGAACTCGCCGAGCCCCTCCTGCCGGACGTAGGGCGGATTTCCCACCACCGCGT
>Ga0265293_10000851_pt1 | contig 70341 bp, 101 predicted proteins | sample Munlanlewell138R_FD_192505 | JGI IMG/M metagenome (GOLD analysis project Ga0265293, IMG submission 192505) | Leachate microbial communities from a municipal landfill in Southern Ontario, Canada - Leachate well 138R | ecosystem: Engineered > Solid waste > Landfill > Unclassified | place... | reverse complement strand
TAGCAGAAGTCCCTGATGTAGCAGATGTTCCTGAACTACCAGAAGTCCCTGATGTAGCAGAGGTTCCTGATGTTGCTGATGTTCCGGAAGTAGCTGAGGTTCCAGAAGTTGCTGATGTTCCAGAAGTAGCAGAGGTTCCTGATGTAGCAGATGTTCCTGATGTAGCAGAAGTCCCTGATGTAGCAGATGTTCCTGAACTACCAGAAGTCCCTGATGTAGCAGATGTTCCTGATGTAGCAGAAGTCCCTGATGTAGCAGATGTTCCTGAACTACCAGAAGTCCCTGATGTAGCAGAGGTTCCTGATGTTGCTGATGTTCCGGAAGTAGCTGAGGTTCCAGAAGTTGCTGATGTTCCAGAAGTAGCAGAGGTTCCTGATGTAGCAGATGTTCCTGATGTAGCAGAAGTCCCTGATGTAGCAGATGTTCCTGAACTACCAGAAGTCCCTGATGTAGCAGATGTTCCTGATGTAGCAGAAGTCCCTGATGTAGCAGATGTTCCTGAACTACCAGAAGTCCCTGATGTAGCAGATGTTCCTGATGTAGCAGAAGTCCCTGATGTAGCAGATGTTCCTGAACTACCAGAAGTCCCTGATGTAGCAGAGGTTCCTGATGTTGCTGATGTTCCGGAAGTAGCTGAGGTTCCAGAAGTTGCTGATGTTCCAGAAGTAGCAGAGGTTCCTGATGTAGCAGATGTTCCTGATGTAGCAGAAGTCCCTGATGTAGCAGATGTTCCTGAACTACCAGAAGTCCCTGATGTAGCAGAGGTTCCTGATGTTGCTGATGTTCCGGAAGTAGCTGAGGTTCCAGAAGTTGCTGATGTTCCAGAAGTTGCAGAGGTTCCTGATGTAGCAGATGTTCCTGAACTACCAGAAGTCCCTGATGTAGCAGATGTTCCTGATGTAGCAGAAGTCCCTGATGTAGCAGATGTTCCTGAACTACCAGAAGTCCCTGATGTAGCAGAGGTTCCTGATGTTGCAGAGGTTCCAGAAGTTGCTGATGTTCCAGAAGTTGCTGATGTTCCTGAACTACCAGAAGTCCCTGATGTAGCAGATGTTCCTGAACTACCAGAAGTCCCTGATGTAGCAGAGGTTCCTGAACTACCAGAAGTCCCTGATGTAGCAGAGGTTCCTGATGTAGCAGATGTTCCTGAACTACCAGAAGTCCCTGATGTAGCAGATGTTCCTGAACTACCAGAAGTCCCTGATGTAGCAGATGTTCCTGAACTACCAGAAGTTCCTGATGTAGCAGAGGTTCCTGAGCTACCAGAAGTTCCTGATGTAGCAGAGGTTCCTGAACTACCAGAAGTCCCTGATGTAGCAGAGGTTCCTGATGTTGCAGAGGTTCCAGAAGTTGCTGATGTTCCAGAAGTAGCAGAGGTTCCTGATGTTGCAGAGGTTCCAGAAGTTGCTGATGTTCCAGAAGTTGCTGATGTTCCTGATGTAGCAGAGGTTCCTGAACTACCAGAAGTTCCTGATGTAGCAGAGGTTCCTGAACTACCAGAAGTCCCTGATGTAGCAGAGGTTCCAGAAGTTGCTGATGTTCCAGAAGTAGCAGAGGTTCCTGATGTAGCAGATGTTCCACTTGTCCCACTTTCACCATCATATCCTGATGTTCCATCTATACCAGAAGTCCCTGATGTAGCAGAGGTTCCAGAAGTTGCTGAGGTTCCACTACTCCCAGAAGTTCCTGAAATAGCAGAAGTACCACTACTACCTGATGTACCATCTATACCAGAAGTTCCAGAAGTTGCTGATGTTCCAGAGGTTGCTGATGTTCCGGATGTTGCAGAAGTTCCACTACTACCAGAAGTTCCACTTATGCCACTTGAACCAGATGTCCCATATAAACCATCAACACCTGAAGTACCATCCACACCAGATGTTCCACTACTCCCAGAAGTTCCACCTGATCCAGATGTTGCTGATGTTCCACTACTCCCAGAAGTTCCACTACTCCCAGAAGTTCCACTTGTCCCATCATGTCCAGTAGATCCAGTTAAACCCATCATTTCAGTATATTCAATTCTACCATTACTATTAATTACTAAAAATTTGTAATTATCTGAATGTGTAGCAGCAATAACATTATATAGAAAAGTAAAACCTTCACTACTTATAGATAAAGCATCAAATCCATTATTAGTTAATACTCTAAATGGTGGTAATCCAAATTGTCCAGTTACCACCATCCCAGTTTGTATGTTATAAGAAGATAATTCTGGTATATTATTAGGCATATATTTAGTACATTTTTATATAAACTATATATAAAAAAATTAAAATACTAATCACCTATTTTTTTAATTGAAAATATAGTTGTTTTATTTTCAGTGCCCCATATAGAACTTTTACAATTTGATAAAATATTATTAGTGAGTCTATTATAAAATTCAATCATAAAACAAATGATAGTGGGCTCTTCTACTTTTAATATAGCAAAATTACTTATACTATGATAACCCTCTACATTAGACACAATAGTATTTAATACTTTAATTTTATCTGAATTTTTATAACCTATATGAAATAAAGTATTACCTTTAGAATTCTTTGATAATATAGTTCCATTTATTTCCCATACTCCTTTATCTATTACAAAATGATTATCTTTCCAATAATTAAAAGGATCATATATTATATCATGTTTATATAATGATAATTCATATCCATATTGACCAGATACTTCTAAATTTTCACTAAGTGCTACTATAGAATATTTATTAACACTATCTCTACCAGATGTCCCACCACTACCACTAGTACCAGAAGAACCATTAACACCAGATGTTCCATCCAATCCACTACTACCAGAAGAACCAGATGTTGCTGAAGTGCCTGATGTAGCACTACTTCCACTTGATCCAGAAGTTGCACTACTTCCACTTGATCCAGAAGTTGCACTACTTCCACTTGATCCAGAAGTTGCACTTGTGCCACTACTTCCAGATGTTCCTGAAAATCCAGATGTTCCACTATAACCAGAAGTTCCAGAAGTACCTATAACACCATCCAAACCTGATGTTCCATCAAAACCAGATGTCCCAGACAAACCACTACTTCCACTTGAACCAGATGATCCACTTGTTCCTGATTTACCTGAAGTTCCAGAGGATCCAGATGTTGATGTAGTTCCTGAAGTACCATTTATACCAGAAGATCCTGATAATCCACTACTACCAGAAGATCCAGAGGTTGCAGATGTTCCAGAAGTTCCTGCTGATGAACTACTTCCACTTGTTCCACTAGTCCCATCATAACCATCATAACCAGATGTTCCATCCAACCCAGAAGTTCCTGATGTACAAACCACTATACTCATCTAATTTATCTTATTTTTATCCAATGATAACAATCCTTGCATTAACAAAACTAGTAGATGATGTAATTTTAATGTTATCCAAATCAACACGTTTAATATCTGGCTTAAATTCATCACCATTAATTTCATCCCAACAACTAACTATTACAGCATCAGTATTTAAGTTATGGGTTATTGTATAATCCACACCATTTGATATACTCATAGTTCCTGTATATTTTCTCACAGAAGGTTGCCAAGTTGCATTACCTTCACTATCAGATGTTAATACATAATTAGTAGTAGCACCTTTGGGTAATGTCAATGAACCTTCCACTGAAAAAGTAGAAGATAAGATAATAACCTCATTACCATCATCATATATTGAAGATGTTCCACTTAATAAAAATTCATCAGTCCATTTTGGTAAATAATTGATTGTTGCTAAACCATCTATTTCTGCAAAAGATATAAACCGATTCGTAGAACTAGTACCTAATGAATGTAAATTACCTTCATTAATTAAATCACCATTAACTATTACCACATCACCATAATTATCTAATTGTCCATCAATAGTTAAATCCCCATATACCCAATATTGAGTATTCAAAGGTACTGTTATTTTTTCACCTACTGGTATATAAGTTTGATTATTTAAGTCATATCCAACCATAGTTGGGTTGAGCATTTCAAAATATGATCCATTATATGTAATTAAATACTGATAATTGGTTGATATTTCTTCTGGCATAACATCATAAACATTATAACCACTTATTTTTTTAATTGGTTTATTTTCAATATCATTGATATTTAGATAAGCTGAAGCTGTTCCATTAGTAGCTAAAAATTTTACTATAAACAACATTTCTTTATCATAAGAACTAAAAATTGGACTACTATTGGCTGTATAATCAACACCATTGGAAGTAGTGGCACTTATATATCTAACTTGATTTAATCTATCTCTTTGCCAAGCCCCATCTGGATATATTCCCTCATATCTATAAATCACATTATCTTCAATATCAACTCTAACTGACATACCATCTGTTGGTTCAGTATATATCCAATCTTCCATAACAGATACATATTGTGCTATAAAACCCCCACTCTTTGCACCCCAATTACTACCAGATATGATATCAGTATTATTTAATCCAACTAAATATCTATCATTGTTATTAATATCTTCAGTTGGTTCTATCAATAATACTTCTAATACACTATTTAACCACTCACCACCCCCACCAGAGCCCCCACTAAACACATCCCAATTATTATTATCCATTATCACATCCGAACTATAAAGATATTTCAATTGATATATTGCTTTATCATCCTTAACATAACATAACATACCCCACTCACGTCTAGCTTCAATTATCTCATCTCTCTCTATTATATTATCTACAGTGTGTAACCCACCTTTTATTTCATTGGCAAAAGCAGATGCAATTGGATCTAATGAATCATTCGGTCTAATTGCAGCTGTTACTAAGGTTCCTTTATTTTGTGACATATTAATTATATATTTTTATTATTTTATTTCAAAACTTGATATTGGTGAATTTTGAACAGTATCAGTTAACCAAACATCATAAGTTGTATTATAACCATATTGATTAGTATGTGGAACACTCTCACCCAATTTAGTAAATGCTGTATTAATTAGACCATTAACTACAAAAGTGGGTTCACCAAATGATGTTGGCCAAGCAAAAACTAAATATTGACCAGCTCCATTCACACCATCAAATTTACCCCTAAAGGTAGTTGATAACATCTTACCACTTGAATATGAAGCACCATCTGCCCAACTTGGCTGAGAACCAGATATAACCATACTAGGTAAAGCAAAAGTTGAGGTTCTACCCCAATAAATTGCAAATCTCCATGTAAAATTAACACTTGTATTATATGTCCCCTTTTCATCAACCACCGACATAGTAAAAGTAGTTGGTACATTTTGTGTAGCACTAGCTGTTAATGATCCATTCATATATAATCCAGTTGGTGGAATATTCACACCTGTTACTGTTATCTGTGTTGGTAATATGGATGCCTTTACACTCCAATTCAATTGAACTATATTACTAGCACCATACTCCCTATAACCAACACCTGAAGTTAATGATAACATAGGTGGAATATATGGATGTAATAGGGTATCCCACATCTCTGTTAAAGGAACATTACTAAATGTTGTTCCAACAGGAAATCCTTCTAAATTAGTTGCACTTGATGGTATATCACTACTATATGTTGGTATAGATGATTGACTAATTGATATAGATAAATCTTCAATTCTTTCCCATAATGTATACACACTATCTCTTATATCCTTAGCTTGTATTAAATTAGCATCATTATCTGGTAATTTATGTAAAAGTTCTTCTATCAAACTATACTCATTAGCACTAGCACTACCACCCAAGGGTGCTGGTGGTCCTGAAAATGTTCCTACTATACTCATTTCTAATTTTTATTTTTATTATATATTAATTTTTCATACTCTTTATTTGGTTATTTGAATTTTTCATTATATCTTTGCAAAAAATATACACAATGACAAACGAATTATTAAAATTAATAGAAGAACAATCTCCAGGTTCAACTCCTCTATACATAGTAATTAGAGGTTCTCATGCATACGGAACTAATGTACCCACTTCTGATACAGACTATGCAGGTGTATTTATCCAACCACTTGATGATATTTTAGGTTTTAATTATAAAGAACAAATTAATGATAATAAAAATGATATAGTTTTTTATGAAGTTAAGAGATTCTTACAATTATTACAAACAAATAACCCTAATATTTTAGAATTACTTAATACACCAGAGGATTGTATTATCTACAAACATCCTATTTTTGATCTAATTTTAGAACATAAAGAAAAATTTGTAACTAAATTATGTGCTAATTCTTTTGTTGGTTATGCATATGAACAAATTTCAAAAGCTAAGGGCATGAATAAAAAACAAAATTGGGAAGAAGATAAAATAACCAGAAAAGATGTTCTTGATTTCTGTTATGTAATAGAGAATGAAAAAACCATCAATTGGAAAACATGGAATAAAAAATATGATGAAAAGTTTTGTGGAGTAGTTAATATCCCAAATGCTCGTGATGTATATGCTGTTTTTTATGATATAGAAGCTGCAAATTGTTTCAGTGATAAAATTCCACAAGAACAAAGAGAAAATGCAATACAAGCCAGAAAAAAGGCAAATTTGAGCATGGGATTTGGTTATAAAGGTATAGTAAAAAGTGATATTGGAAAATCTGTATCAGAATCAAATCAATTAAGACTTTCTAGTATCCCAATGGGTGAAAAACCAATTTGTACTATTTTTTATAATAAAGATGCTTATACCCAACATTGTAAAGATTATAAATCTTATGAAGAATGGTTAGAAAAAAGAAATACATCTAGATGGGTTGATGTTAAAACACATGGACAAAGAATAGATGGTAAAAATATGTTACATTGTACAAGACTTATACAAATGGCACATGAGATGGCTGAAGGAAAAGGAATCATAGTTAGAAGACCTAATGCATCTGAATTAATTAAAATTAGAAAAGGTGAAGTAGATTTACAAAGTATTTTAGATAATGTTGAAAATGAAATTCATGTGATTAAACAATTATTTGAAAATTCTAATCTTCCAGAAAAAGTTGATCCTGAATTATTAAATGATTTATTAATTAAAATAAGAAAGGAAATTTATAAATGTTAAATTTAATTTATTTTTTAACAGGTTGTTTAATCATGTATTTAATTATTATCATTAAAAATTATTTTATTAGAAAATCTAATCTCCATGAAATAAAAAAAGTATATAATGAATTATATGATAATCTAATTAATAATATGGTGATATTTAATAATAGAATAGATGATTTAATCATATTAAATACTAATTTGGCTAATTGTGGTAAAGTTGAAATAATTATATACTTGAATAAATCTGATATATTTATACTTCAAAATGATGTTACTTTATTTGATTCTAAATTAATAGATTTAGATTTAACTAATAAAATACGACAAAAAATTATATCTGATTATAAATTAGATATAAATAATACTATTGAAATAAATGGTATGATTTTTAATAAAAATGAGTATGATATTAGATCGGCAGAGTTATATAATAAAATATTATCAGATTTTAATAATTCAAATCCTTATATTAATGATATAGTGAATGAATCAGAATCTCAAAATATTAAACATGAATACAACTTAAATGATATTTTAGATAAAATAAATAAGATAGGTTATAATAATCTTTCTTATTATGAAAAAGAATTTTTGAAAAATATTAAAAAAGAATAATATGTCTATAAAATTAACACCTAAAAACTATGTAATGAATATTATATATGAAAGGATAAAGGAAAATATACCTTATGATATTAATCTAAATCCATATAAAAAAGAATATTTATTAGAAACACTAAAATATTTTGAGAATTTAGAAGAATATGAAAAATGCCATATAATAAATAAATTCATCAAAGAAAGATTTAACCATCAATTTAATTATTATTAAAAAAGGAGATTTTATATATCTCCTTTTTATTTATAACAAATTATATATTTCATTAAACTTTTTAATCCTATCATTTAAGCCATTATATCCACCATTAATTTTTTTTGTTAGTTTTTTAATGGTATCTGTTGTATCAGATACACAAATATTCCATAATTTATTTTTCTCAAAGAAAAAAGCAGCAGATTCTAATGGATATTTAGTGGCTACTAAATCAGGGTTTGATATAATATCATCCTCAACTACTTTATCAAAAGCCTCATAATTACTACGACCTGTTAATTGAATATAACCCCTACCTCTATATTTCCATCCATCACCAGAATTTTCATCACCATTACCATTTTGATTAGAATAAACAAAATTAGCAATTTTTTCAGGAGATCCTTTTAATAAATCTGCTTTCTTTTTTTCACTGGTAGATAACACAGCATCTTTATTAATATCAAAATCATACTTAAATATCTCTAACATTCTATTGGTAGAATAATTAAGATTTTCTCTAACTACCTTAAAATTACCACTTTCATGTGAACACTGAGATAGAAAATGAGCAACTTGAATTTTATTTAATTTATATTTTTCTATAATACCTGATAATTCATTAATAACATCATCAGATATATAACCTTTTAATTTATCAAGATTGATCTGGGGGTTGTTGGGTACACCCCCGAATAACATTCTCCATGTTTTTTCACCCACTATACCATCTGCAACTAATCCATTTTGAGATTGCCATTCCTTAACTTTACTTTCTGTAATTGTACCAAATATTCCATCTGGTTTTAATCCTAATTTAATTTGAAGTTGTTTAACTTCTTCACCTCTTGAATTCAATTTTAACATAAAAATATTTTATTTTTATAAAGTATATATCATGATGTCGCATCTTTTTAGATTTAATTATAAAATTATAAAAAGTATATATCATGATGTCGCATCTTTTTCATTTTACTGATTATTCTAAAGTCCAAATATAATAATTATTAAAACTATTCTTAAATTCAAATTGATTTAAGCATTTTGATATAATATTTATCATTTTTTCTTTATTTAATATTTTCTCTATTTTATCATTAAAATTGGTTTTATCTATTAAATCACTTAAATCAATTGATATAGTATTTAACTCAACATTTTTATTTAATAATTCATTAAATAATAGTTCTGATACATTTGATTTAATCAATTGTATATCTTCTTCAGAATATATTATAATTCCAATGTTTTTATTTTCCCAATTATTTAACTTAAACATATGTCGTTCTGGATCAATTATATCAATATCACCTAAATTAACATCATAATAATCAGCTAATACTTTTTCCATTTGATTAGTAGCAGCTTCAATTCCTTTATATAAACATTGGTTTATTGTTGTAATCTTAAAATCTTCTGATTCAAATATTTTGAAATTTTCAAAAGTCATAACTCCATCTTTTTCCATATTATATCTATCTTCTATTATATCAGTTAATATGATATTAGCTCCTTTAATATTATGTAATTGATTTATTTGTAGAAACTTATTAAAACGATCTGAATTAGGTTTTAGATATTTTTTCAAGTTTGAAGGTCTAATTTTCCACTTAATTATATATTCATCAACTAATTCATTTATTAATTTATAATATTTATTAGCTTCCTCTCTATTAATAATTGACATAAAAACTTTTTATTTATATATATTAATATTTTTAATCAAAATAAAAACTTTTTTTAATTAGATAATATAACATTAAACAAAAAAATAAAATAAAAATGAAGAAAATTCTTTTAGTGCTTTTAGTAGCAACAACAATGACAATGATTGCATGTGGTGGAAAAACAGAAACAACTACAGAAACAACTACAGAAACTGTAGTAGAAACACCTATTGAAACATCAGTTCAATAAAACAATATATAAAATATTGTTGAAGCGATAAATAATTTTATTTATCGCTTTTTTCATAAAAATAATTAATATATAATAGCATGATAACTACTTTACAACAAATTAAAGATTATTATAATACAAAACCAGTTGAATATGTAATAAAAGAAAAATATGAATTGGTTGAGGATAATGAATATAGAAGTAAAACTAATTTAGCAAACATCCCTGAATTAGCTAATATACCTATTAATGAACCTATTAAATATACTCCAGATATAGCAATTAAAGCTATAAAATATGGAATGATATTCCTTATAGATTATAAAGGTGCTGAAGATAAGCATTTTAGTGGACACTCAAGAGCAGTAGCATTTGTTGTAGCAGGTAGAAGTGCTATAGGAAAACCATTATTAAGAGCTTGGCATTTAAGTGGTTGGTCTGTTTCTAATAAAAGACATATTAAGAAAATATGGAGATTATTCAGAGCAGATAGAATTATGTCAATAACTTTCACTGGATCTTTTATCAGATTAGCACCAAATGGTTATAATATGAATGATAAAGGCATGAGGGGTGGTATAATAGCTAAAGCTGATTTTAATGAAATTCGTAGAAATCAAAGAAATTTAATTAAATTAGATAAAATCCAAAGTAGAGATGAAATCTCATTAGGAGATGAAAATAGAAAATTTGTAACCATTAAAGCAAATAATACAAATTCAGAGTTAGATCTTATCAAACCGATGGATAATGCTTATATAAATAATATAAAAAATGTAGCCATTGCTAAAATAACATTTCTTAAAAGTTTATATGGCAATAATTATATAGCATTAAGTGGAGCAATGGGACAACCTGGTAATACTATAAAATTAATAGATGAAAATAATGTTACCTTGGGAGTGTTTAAGGTATTAGATTCAATTATGGGAAGTTCACTTAAAAAAATTAAAACTATAAAAGGTAATAAAATATTTAAGTTATATCTTTTTGATAAAAAATTATAAATGATATGAAAATATTAAAATATAAACAATTTAATGAAATTAAAATAGAGGATTTAGAGCCAATTAATTTAGAGACTCTTAAATTTAATCTATTGAATAGATTAAAAGAATATAGAACATATATTTTGGAAAATATTTACATTGAAGATAATAAAGTAAAATATAAAAATTTTCAAAATATTGATATAGAAAGTATATTAAATCAATTAAATGCTGAATTTACTAAAGAATTTATAGATCAACTTAATATATTAAGTTTCTTACGTAGAATAAAGTCCATAATGATTATGAAAAGATTAACAATCAAAAAAGATATTAGAACAGCATTCACTGAATATCAAAACATCTTAGATAGATTATTTAAGAATGAGTATAATTTCTAAAATAAAAATAAATAAAAAAACATGATACAAAAATTTAATGATTTCTCCATAAATGAAGAAAAAGAAAACTGGATACAAGATACATTGAAAAATGAAGGCTCCTTAAGAAAAGCTTTTGGGAAAAAAGAAGGGGAAAAAATTACAATTGAGGAGATTGATGCTGAAATATCCAAATTAAAAGAAAAAGACAATAATAAGTCTAAAAAAGGAATACAAGGACTTAATGCTAATGATCTTAAATTATATAGAAGATTAATATTAGCTAAAAATCTTAAAGATATTAAAGAGAGTAAAAAATATGAATCTGAAATAAGAGGTAAGTTATTAAGTATAATTGATAGTTTGGGAAAACTAGCTAACATCATAGATGATAGTGAATTAGATAAATTATTATTTAAAAATGATAATTTAACTTTTATATTAGATGAATTGGAACCAAATCTTAAATTGTTAACAGAATATTTGCCAGATCCTGATGAATTTGAAGAAAAGAAAAATAAAATAAAATCAAAACCAGTACGTTATAGAAAATCAAAACCAATACGTAAAAGAAAAGTGAGAGATATGGATGATGAATATTAAAATATAATAAATCATTGAAATTGTTTTTTTGAAACTTTTATTTTTTATACCATATAATTCACATAAAAAAATCAGATAAAATATTACAATTTTAAGTGAAGATTGTAAATTAAATTAAACAAACTTATAAAATAATTAAAAATATGGACTTATATAACCCATTAGAAATAGAACGTATTGATAAATTAAGTGAAACAAATGATAGATTGGAAGATTTCTTCACTAATAAAAGAGAACAATGGAATAAAGAACTTGAACCCATATTTGATGTTCTTCAAATCGCTAATGATTTAGAAGATCCGAAAAATCCAACTAAAATATTAGATGCACAAGCATTTTCATTAACATTCAAACAAAAATTAAATGAAGAGAATAAACTCTTTATGAATAAAAGAAGTAGGGAAAGTGTTAAAATCAAAAAAATTAAATATGATAAACTTATTTTCTATGCTACTGGATTTGGAGTTAAAACTAATCTAACTGAAAAAGGATTATTAATAGATGCTCATCTTGCTCAGAATGAGCGAACAATAGAGATTATAGATAGTTATCTCTCTTTCCTTATGGAAAGTATAAAAAATCTCGAATCACTTGGTTATGCAATTAAAAATATGATAGAATTATTAGGCTATCTAAGAAGATAAATATAAAATCTCAATTAATTTTGATATTTTTTTGTTAGTATCTATTTTATTTGTATATTTGCATAATATATATTACATATGACTTATAAAAAATTTATACTTAAAGAAGATATAATAAATCAAATAACAAAAGAGGTTAAATTGGCGAAGGGTACAATATTTGATAGTGTTGATGGTACATATCAAATATTACCGGACTTAAATCTTAATACAGAAGAAATCATAAATAATGAACTTTTTGATGAATATATTGATATAATTACAACAGAAGTTCCAAATGAAGATGATGTAATAAGAAATTGGAGAATACAATTGGATATTAAAACTAAAAAATCAAATTTAAAAATAATAGAAGATAAAATAAGAGAAATAATTAATAATTTATAATGTGATGGTAAAACTGTTCTTAAATGGAATTATTACTAAAGAATACACATTTGAGGAAATAAGAAATAAAAGTAAAATATAATATTATGAAAAATCAACAACAAATTAATGAATACTTACAAGAGTATTATGTAAATCCAAATGATGTATTAGAAGGTGTTTTGGATTTATATGATCTAAATATAGATCTTAATAGTGAGGAAAATATACAAATTACAACTCAAAAATTCCTTGATTGGTTACATGATGATTCCATTTATGGTGAAGTAGATTCAATTGTAGAAATAAAACTTAAAGTAGTTGAGTATAATGGAAATAGCAACAAATGTGATTTTTGTTATTTTGAACAATTTGATTATTGTGGTAATATGTTATGTGATAAAAAAGAAAGAAAAGATAATAAAAATGTATATTTTATCAAGGATGATAAAATATCTTAAATATTAATCTAATTTTATTCCATTAAAGTTACAACTGAAAAATTAATACGAAACAATATATATATAATATCTAATGATAATGTATATCAAATTAAGATGGATAATATTTTATTAATTCTTAAAAAAGATGATGTTATAGTAAAAAATAATTGTTAGAGTTGATTTTATAGAAACTTCATCTATAAATGAAACATGTTATTTTATTTATAATGAGCAAGAATATAGAGATAAGAAAATCACTTTATTAATTAAAATGATAAAATGTAAAACATTTAGATATTGTTATAATATACTTTTAAATAATTAAAATATGCCAAAAATAAAATTAAAACTTAATAAAACATCTGAACTAATTGATATGTTAGATGATTTAACCAAAATAGATGATAAAATCAAACTAAAAATTGATAATGATAATATATTATTATACTCAGCTCTGATGAGTGGACAAACTACACTTGCTTTCAAAAATTATCTCATAGATACTAAAGAATACTTTACATATAAAGGAGATTTGGAATTTAATATAGATGTAATATTAATCAATGCTAAGAAATTTGTAAAAAATCTAAAATTTATTAATTCTGATGAATTAGTTTCAATGGAAATTGAATATAAAGATTCTTCTGATGATGAAAACATCAAAATAGCAAGAAAAATACAAATATCCTCTGGTAAACTTAAAGTTAATTGGATTACCGGTGAACAATTTACTATGAATGATATATCTAAAAATAAACTTAAAAAAGTAATGGATATTAAAAAAAGAAAATGGTCTTTCACTATAGAACAATCCGAATTCTCTGATATTAAAAAATTGGCAAGTATAAATAGTGAAAGAATTATTAATATCATTGTCAAAAATAGTAAAATAACCATTTCTGAAAAATCTGCATGGGAACTTGAAATTAATGAAATTGAAGGTGATATAAATACAGACCTAATGATTAATAAAAAATTCCTTAATAGTATTGACTCAAATAATAATGTATTAGTTAATATATTTGAAACTTTTATGCTCATTACTACTGATAATTCTAACTTGATGCTAAGTTATGAACAAGACTTTGAAGATGAAGAATAAAAATAGAAAAATAATAGGAGTATTTGTTATATTGATTTTAATTTTAATATACTGGATTGGTAATTGATATAATAACATCAATAGAATTGAATCTGAAAATGTTGAATTGAATTTGAAAATAATAAACATAGAGAATGTTAGTAATGTAGATACTATAATTATTGATAATGAAATAATTAAGTATATAGTTGTTAAGGTTGTGGATACTATTGATAAAGATTCAATTAGTATGACTAAGACTGAAATTGTTGAGTGAATCTGAGATGAAATCTAAATGATGGAAAGACAAGACAATCTATAGGTTGTCTTTTTCTGTTTTAATATTCTTTGTTTTTTTAATTGTAACATAAATTCATCTTTATTCATACTACATTTAGATGAATTGATACTCCTTTTAGTTATACAAAGATTATCTAATGATGCTATTATATCATAACATAATTTTATATAAAAAGATTTATTCCTATTTATAATTTTTATTAAAACTTTTTTCTCCTCAATCATATAATATTTACTTTTAGGTTAAATTACCTATATTAATAAAAGTTAATTAAAATTGTATATTATGACAAATGAGGAAAAATTACAAAAGATAGCTTCATTAAAGGACAAAGCAATTAAGATAAATAGAGAGGTTGAATACTATAACTCGTTAAATTTAGGTCTTAAGCTTGTACTTAATGGAAGCTATCTTTTGCCCCTTGTCTAAATTAGACAAGGGGCAAACTTAACGGTGCATTAGCAACGAGCTACTTTATATTGTTCAACAATAATGTAGCAGGAACAATAACCGCAGAAGGGCGAACACTTACACAAAAGATGGATAAAGTAAATGAAGATTATTGGTATAATATGTGGCACTTAGACACAGAATTACATAAAAATCTTGGAATAAAAAATGTTACTCAAATAAACAGTAAAACTGAAAATGTAAGTATATATTGTGATACTGATTCGACTGATTATCAGACAGTTATACAAACTGAAAGTGAAAGACTCACTATTGAGGAATGGTATAATAAGAACATAAAAAATGGTTCAGCTGGTGAAACAATGAAGGGACATGAATCTGTTTTAACATCTGATAAGATACTTAATTTTGATAATGAACTTTACTATGCAAATGTGAAAAGAATTATCAGACATAAGGTTTCTAAACCTAAATGGAAATTAAAAACTAAATCAGGTAAAGAAATTACCATAACTAATGATCACTCTATGATAGTATTTAGAAATGGTGAGAAATTAGAAGTTAAGCCATCTGAAGTATTGAAAACTGATAAAATATTAGTTTTGAAAAATTAATTTATATAGATAAAAAGTATCAGGGAAAGATGAAAGAAAAAAAAATAACTTTCTAAAAACAAAATTAAATAAATTGATTATAATATGGAATCTAATCTCCATAAAAAGAGAATGGAAGCTATAGTATAATTTTTAATAAAATAAATAAATGGAGAATAATAATTTAGACTACATATTTGATGATGTAGAATCATGTGAAATGATAGGAGAGTTTAATGATGAGTATGTATATGATGTAGAAGTAGATGATTCTACACATACATTTATAGCAAATGATATATTAGTTCATAATTCACTTTTTGTATCATTTAAACCAGCAATTGATAATTGTGATTGGAAGAATTTAGTATTTGATGATTTATATTTAGATTCTTTAACAGATAGTTTTGTGATATTATCTTCTAAACCGATTAAAACTACAAATCCAAATTGTCTATCTGTTGTCAATAATATTGATGATTTAAGCAATTATATCAGCTCTAAGCCACTTGTTTTAGTGGATGGTGCTTTTATTAAGGAAAGGTCTTTATTTAAGCTTATAAGTGAAAATAATCTTAAAATAAAATGGAATTGGTCTAATGAGTTAGATTTTATATTGGGATTGGACCATTATAGATATGAGGGATATTTCAGAAAATGTTTGAATGAACATGCTGAAAGTTATGGTGTTGAAAATAAACAAGATTTTGAATTAGAGAAAGTATCTGAATCTATTATATCAATTGCTAAAAAGAAATATATTGGTCATATTATATATGAGGATGGGATTAGACATGATAGGTTTGATTATATCTATCCAAAGGGAGTGGAATTAGTTAGATCTTCAACACCAACATTTGCACGTGTTAAGATTATGAATATTGTAAATTATTTATTTGCAAATCCAGATACTTTCAATATTAAGGAGTTACTTAAACTTGTTAAGTCTTTGAGGAAGGAATTTGAGTTAGTTGATATAGATGATATAGCACTACAATCTTCAGTATCTAATTATGAAACTAAGATGATAAATGATAAGGTGTTGCCTTTACAATTTGTAGTTGGTGCTCACTTTGCTGTGAAATGTGCAGGGCATTATAATTATTTATTATCAAAGAATAAGGAATTACAACAAAAGTATGAGTTTATTAAATCAGGTACAAAGATTAAATATTATTGTTGTAAGGATAAATCAATTACAGATATGTTTGCTTACATAAGAGGTTCATATCCAATTGAGTTTGCACCTGAGATAGATTATGATTTACAATTTTCCAAATCTATTTTATCCCCAATTAATTCAATTATCACCCCATTGGGATTACCTGCTATAACTGAAAGATTAAGTGTGATTATGGATATTTTTGGTGGATTTTAATAAAAAAATCTACATAGATGTCTTTATTTTATTGAGAGTTGTGAAAAAAATCACAACTCTTTTTTAATATATAATAAATGAAACATTTATTCCAATATAAAGGCTATGGAACACTAACACGACTAAATGATATACTTGATAAAATCAATAAATATGGGTGTAAATCATTAACTAAGAATGAGATAAAATTTCTTGATTCACATAAAGAAAATAAGCAAGAGATCATACATCAGGAATTGATATTTACTGATAGTAATACTATATTCAAAGATGATAATGATTATTTCATATTTGAATATCAAACATTAGAATATGATGATGATTCAACATATTATATTGGGGTATTGTATGTACCTGATTTAATTTGTTCAAATGGGAAGAAAATTAAAGGTAGATTGGAAGGAAGGATTGTAGTTAAGTTTAATGGTGCTATAATACCTGAATTTTATTCACCTAAGAAAAAACATGATGTGTTTGAGTTTTGTTCTAATATTGAAAGTGAATTAGATGAATTTTTAGAATATGTAGTTAATGAGATAAAAAATAATATGAATTTTAATATATAAAACATGAAATACTTAAAAATGTTTAATGAAAATATAAACACATCAGAAATAGAAGCTATTTGTAAAAAATATAATATAACTAATTATACTATAAATGAAGATGGTTCCATTGATGTAGATGGAAATGTTTATTTATGTCATAAAAATTTAAAAGTATTACCTTTGAAATTTAGAAAGGTCAGTGGGAATTTTAAATGTGGTTTTAATAAACTAACATCATTAAAAGGTAGTCCTCAGAGTGTAGGTGGGTGGTTCGAATGTAATGATAATCAATTAACTTCTTTGGTGGGTTGTACTCAATATATAGGTGGGATTTTTTATTGTGGTTATAATCAATTAACATCCTTAGAGAGTGCTCCACAAAGTGTTGGTGGGGATTTTTCTTGTATTTCTAATCATTTAACATCTTTAGAGGGTAGTCCTCAGAGTGTAGGTGGGGATTTTTCTTGTAGTGGTAATCAGTTAACTTCTTTAGTAGGTGGTCCTAAAAGAGTAGGTGGTGATTTTTGGTGTCATTCTAATAAACTTAAAAATATAGATTATTTACCAAAATATTATAAAGAATTATTAATAGGAGATAATCCAATTTATAAAATAATAAAGTTATTTACAACATCTAATAGAATGGGATTTTTATATGATAATAGAGAAAATAAAGATTTAATTATGGATTTTATAGATAGAGAAATTATACAACAAGATAAATTATTGGTAAATAGATTAGTAGAATTTTTAGATGATATAGATAAACTAAAAACCAGAGAAGAACTCATAGAGTTATTAAAAAATGATTATGAAATACGATGAGATATATAAAAACATTTAATGAATCTACAAACACATCAGAAATAGAAGCTATTTGTGAAAAATATTATATTAAAAACTATACTATAAATAATGATGGTTCCATTGATGTAAATGGGAATGTTCTTCTATGGAATAGAAAATTAACCAAATTACCATTGAAATTCAGAAATGTATATGGTGATTTTAAATGTGTTTCAAACAAATTAATATCATTAGAAGGTGCTCCTCAATATGTAGGTTCTGATTTTAATTGTAGTGGTAATCAATTAACAAGTTTAGAAGGTGCTCCTAAAAAAGTATATGGGAGTTTTTGGTGTGATTCTAATAATCTTAAAAATATAGATTATTTACCTAAAACTTATAAGAAATTAAATATTAAAGGAAATCCAATTTTTAAAATATTAGTTTTATTTGTTAGATTTGATGAACGTGGTTGGGCATCTAATATAACAGATAAAGAATTAATATCCGAATTTATAGATAGAGAAATGATACAACAAGATATACTATTAGTGAATAGGTTAGTCGAATTTTTAGATGATATAGATAAACCAAAATCCAGAGAAGAACTCATAGAGCTATTAAAAAATGATTATACAATACGATGAAATATATAAAAATGTTTAATGAATCTATAAATAGATCAGATATTGATGCTATTTGTAAAAAATATAATATAAAAAACTATACTATAAATAATGATGGTTCCATTGATGTAAATGGAAATGTTGATTTAAGTGGTAAAAATTTAAATATATTGCCACTAAATTTTAGAAGTATTAATGGTTTTTTTGATTGTAGTAACAACAAATTAACATCTTTAGAGGGTTCTCCTGAAAATATAGATGGTTTTTTTAATTGTAATGATAATAATTTAACTTCATTGAAAAATTCACCCAAAAGAATAAATAAAGATTTTTGGTGTGGTGGTAATAAAATCAAAAATATAGATTATTTCCCAAAATATTATAAAAATTTATGTATAGATAATAACCCAATTGGTAAGATATTAGAATTATTTATTCATTTTGACATATTATTAGATAAACTACCAACTGAAGATAAAGAATTAATATCTGAATTTATAGAACGAGAGATTATACAACAAGATATATTATTAATAAATAGATTGATAGAATTTTTATATGATATAAATAAATCATATCCAAAAGAATATATATATAATTTATTAAAAGATGATTACACAATACGATAAGTATATAAAAATAAGGTTATCTGATTAGATAACCTTATTTTCTATTGATCATTTTTATGAACATCTTTTTTTTGTGTTTGTATCTTATTCAAGATATAACCAGAAACAGCAAATTCTGTAGTTGCCCACAAAATCACCTCACCCATTGATAAAGTTTGGTATTTTTCTAAAAAAAATAAAATCATGCCACCTTGTGCTATAGTGAATGCTATGCCAGATTCAACTCTTTTTTTAGAAAAATATGAAGTTTTTGTGCTATACATTGCTACAATTTCACTAAAAACCCATTTAATTTTTTTCATATTGTTTGTTTATTTTTATATATTAAAAAATAAACAAATTTTTATAATGTGAGGTTATCGAATCTACTGTTGAAATCTATTTCAATTTCTTTTTTCTTTTTTTTAAATTTAGGAATATATTTAATATCAAATATATCTTTACTGAAAAAATTATAAAGTTCTAATTTAGAATAAGGAGTTGGTACTATTTGTGCTAATTTATTCATATCCTTTACTTTACTTATTCTATATAATAATTTATCTGGATCATCTGTTTTCTTTTTATTAACTATATTTTCAAATAATTTATTCCAAAGAAATACCGGATATCCTTCTTTTAATTTTTGTTCAGTTTTTCTGAATCCTGCCTCATCATTATCAAAAAAATATTGAAGATCTAACCCATTATTTTCCAATATATTTAAGTCACTATTAACACCAACAAGTCCTATTGAATTGGGGTAAAATAAAGAATCTAAATAACCTTCAAATACTGTTATAGTATTAGTGAGTTCAACATTTAATATGTTATAATAATAAGATAATTTATTATAAATTACCAATTCATTCATATCTGGCTCAATTATATTTTCTTTACCTATATTTACAAATTCAAGTAAGTTTTCATAATTATAAATCTTAAACATTCTTTTCTTACCCTCTTTTAAATTACGAACTTGCATCCCTAATATTTTATCATCTCTTCTATTAAGAGATATTATAATCCATTGAGGAGATTCATTGATCCAAAACTTTGCTTGATATATATTTTTGTGTTTATCCTCTGGTATTCCTCTATTTATTAAATATTTATAAACACCTCCACCTTTTACAATAGGTTGGAAGTCAGATATTGGTGTTAAATTTTGATTAAATACTCTTTCAAGTTCTGATAAATCTATTAAATTTTCTAATGTAGTTCCAGTTAAATCAGATTCATAATTAGAATAGTTAATAGTACTATTCAAAAATTCAATCATTTCTAATTTTTTATCTGGGTCAATAGATTCATCAAAATGTTTACAATATTTGTCAAAACTCATAACTTTCCCACAATTAAAACAAATATATTTTAATGTATTGAAGTAAAGATTACCACGCTTAGCATTTTTGTTTTTACTTGAATCTCCACAAATAGGACAACAACAATTAATACGATCATGGTATATTACCATCTTCCGACGTGATGAATCCTTAAATTCTCTATTTTGTATTTTTTGTAATAATTCTTGTATGTATAATTTATCCATATGTATTATATAATCAAACTAGCTTTAAGTTAGAAAAAATTAATATATAATAAAAAATAATTTTATGATTATGAAATATGATAAATTAAAAAAAGAGCAAAATTAATTTTGCTCTTTTTTGTTTATTCATTTGAAATATAACTAAGTGTTTTTGAACCACCTTCTATAAATAATTCTGCCAAATCACTTCTTTGATGTGAAACATCCATAATTTTATTTATAGTTACTATAATTTCTTCAGGTGTATCTTGTTCAGACATTTCTTTCATTAATTTTACTAAAGGTTCTAAACCATAATCACTTATAGTATGTTCATTATTACTAAATTTAGGTAATAATTCATCAATATTAAAAACTTCATACATATATTCATAACATATATAAAAATTATATTTTTTTAAGTAATCTTCTTCTTCTGTTTCTTCATATTTTTTTTGTCTCCAATCAGTGAACTTACCATCATGATCAAAAACATCTTCAAAATAATCATATGGAAAATCCATACTATGTCCACATAACTCATTTAAAATACCTAATTTAATTATATTATCAGAAATTAAATCCTTCCATTCATAAATATATTTAATTGGAAATCTACCAATAAATTTTCCATATTTCATAAATTCTTTTAATGCTATATGATATTGTTTATCTGATATAACCTTAAATTCTATTTTATTTTGTTGTTTTATGTCTTGTAATAAATCATATGTCATTTCAATTTTATATTCACATAATTCATAAAATGTCCTATTTTCTTCTATTTTCTTAGATCTCTTTACATTTTTAACTCTTTTCTTAGATTTTGTACCCAATATTTCTTGAGATGTTTTAGTTAAATAATCTGTTTGTTGTCTTAAACTATTCAATAAATCATTTTGTCTATCAAGTGGTCCTTTTGGATATAACCTATTAGTCATATTACCAAATTTGGTACAAGATATAGTAGAAGATTCTAAACCAGGAGTTTGGTTTGAAGTTTCTGTATATACTTTTGATGTTATGCTTTTAGGATCATTAGTATTTTTAACTACATAGGTAGAAATATTAGAAAATATCTCTTTATTTAAGTTATCAAATAAATCTTCAATTTTCTTAACATTTTTTACATCATCATCAGAAAATCCAATCATAGCATCTACACCAATACTCTTAGCAAAATTATTTATTTTAACTTGGAAATCTAATAATGCTTCCACTTTTGCTGCTTCTGGACTTGAAGCTGAAGCAACTCCCCTATCTGGATCAGATACTCCAATAAAATCACAATTATCTAAGTAAGTGATAATTAAATAATTTTCTGAAGGTTTACCTTTTAGAATTCTTGGAATATTATCATTTGAATCAAAAATATAAGAAAACTTTAATAAATTATTATACATAGTATATAATTGTTCTTCAGATAATTGTGTATCTATAATATACTCTATGCCTTTTCTTAGTGTTTTTGGTTTGTGTCCTCTTGCTGTGATAATAGCAAATAAACAACCATTAACTAAACATTCAATAAAATCATCCCAAGCTGGTGCATATTTTTTATTTGATATCGCAGATTTAAGATCCATTAAGAAAGATTTATCTCCTCTTGATCCATAATCTCTAAAATCAGAATAAGCTAAAGTTTGATCATTGTTTAACAATCTCCAATTTATATTATCATTTCTAATTTCAGCATATTGTGCAGTAGAAACATCAGTGGGTACCCAATTACCATCTATTAATTTTTCCATATGTATAACAGTTGGCATATATAATAGATTATCATCTATATCAAATGCATAATATTTAAGAATAGGATTTGAATATCCTTCAAATGTTTTTATGTATTTTAATTTCATGTTAAATATTGATTTTATTTATATATTAAAATATAATTGCAAATATAAAACATAAAAATGAATTAACCAAATAATCAAATAAAAAAGTCCTCTATATAATAAAAGAGGACTTGATAAAAGAAGACTAGTGATTATTTTTTTCTTTCTAAGAAAGTAGCATAAGATTCAATCGTTGGTTCATCTTCCAAATATTCTTCTTCTTCTTCTTCTTCTTGAGTTTCGATTTCATCTTCACCTTGTGGTAACTTTTGAGAGAAATCTTTTTCTTCTTGTGATTCAGTTGATTCTTCTTTACCCATTTCTAAAGTAAATTCTTCAATTATTTCACCATCTTTAGTTGCTGTAACAATAATTGCTTCTTTATTTTCATCAATTACTATTCCATAACCATTAACTTCAATAGTTGTTTTCATATAATATTTTTATTTTTATATATTAAAGTTTTATTATCTATTTATAACAAACTTTAATAATAATCTATATATAAAAATAAAAATGTAAAAATGAACATTAATTCAGATTTTGAAAAATATATAAAAAGCTCTAAAGTAAACCAAGAACATTTTAATATGTATAAACAAACTATAAATTGTTCTAATAATAATGATAATGTAGTTGATGTTTTTAGTAAACTATTTGATAATAGAATATTAATGTTATCTGGTGAGGTAGATGGTTATATATGTGAATTATTAAAAGCACAATTATTGTATTTAGAAGAAATAGATTCTAAAAAAGATATTACAATATATTGTAATTCTGGTGGTGGATCAGTTTATCATGGTTTAGGTCTGATAGATATTATAGAATATGTATCACCTGAAATTATAACTGTTAATACTGGATTAGCCGCTAGCATGGCAGCTGTTATTTTATGTTCTGGTACAAAAGGAAAAAGAAAGGCTCTTAAACGTAGTAGAACTTTAATTCACCAACCTTTATCATATGGTGGAAGATATATACAACAAGCATCAGATATTATGATTGATGCTAAAGAAATCGACACTTTGAAAAAAGAATTATATGAAATTATATCTACCCAAACTGGACAATCATATGATAAAGTATGTAAAGATGGAGATCGTGATTTTTGGATGAATGCTACTGAGGCTAAAAGATATGGCATGATTGATGAAATAATATCAAATAGAAAATAATATGATTGAGATTAATAAAATATACAACGAAGATAATATTGAAACTATGAAAAAAATACCAAATAAATTTATATCTGGTATTATAACATCACCTCCATATAATATAGCTACTAAAAGAAAAGATTGCTATTATGATAATGGTTATTCTAATATTGATTGTTTGAATGAAAAAGAATATTTAGATATTAGATTAAATGAATTTAAGGAGTTTTCACGTATATTAGATGATTGTGGTGTTATTTGTTATAATATATCATATCATAAAGATAATCCAATATTACCAACACTATTAATGGCAAATATACACAACAAAACTGATCTAACTATTGCTGATATAATAACTTGGAAAAAGAAATCTGCAATACCATTTCAAACTAGTCCTACTAAACTATCAAGAATAACTGAACTTGTTTATATAATAGTTAAAAAAAACCATCTACATAATTTTAAGACAAATAAAGAAGTGAGTAAAATTAATGAAAAAACAAATCAAAAGTTTTATAAAAATTATACCAATCTAATTGAAGCAAGAAATAATGATGGTATAATTTGCAAATTGAAAGCTTCATATTCTGAGGAATTAGTATCCAAATTAATTAATATTTACTTTCCAGAAAATTCTATTATATATGATCCATTTATGGGAATTTGTACAACAGCGAGAGCATGTGAAAAAATAAACAGAAATTATATTGGTTCTGAATTGGATCAAGAACATTATCAAATTGGAATTTCACTATTGAATAAAGTAATAAAATAAATAAAGATTATATATCTCACATATTTTATACATTAAGTATTTAATGAAAATAATATAATTGTTTTCAATTTTTGATAATAAGGTTTTAGAACAACATATTGGTAAAGCATTTGTTTTTATATGAAATATCTAAAGATTTTACCATTAGTGGAACTTTCATAGATGATGAAGAATATGAAAAAATATATAAATCAATTATTCATGAAAAAACATTAACAAATTTATTGGAGAAGATATAAAATTCCTATTTTATTTTAGCTTCATCAAAATCTCTTTTCAATACCAAAGTATATGTAAAACTATCTTTATATCGCTCTCTATGTTTTTCACACAAATCAAAAAACTCATTTAGATTTTCTTTATTAGAAAATGTATGTGAACCATCAGACCAATTTGCAACTTTAATACCATTTGGATATCCAAGATGAACTTTTATACTTTGTAATGTATTAGTAGGTTTTATTATTTCAGGATTTGAATAATTATTAGGTCTAAATTCATATAAATTATTAATATCATTATCTCTCCATACCAATTGACTTGCACCTTTCTTAAGTGTAAAAGACCTTTGTCCTCTATAAGTAGACATTTGATAAATATCAACATATTGAGCAGGTACTAAAATAGGTAAACCATTTACATAATATTTACTATCATTACTATTTATAATAGCAAATTCTTTCATAGTTATAGTTTCTCCTATATTACCATATAATGATAAATTCTTTTCAACTAACCAACTTTCAGTTATAGTAAAATCTGTTCCAGGCATAGTTGAATAGTTATATTGTTTCAATACCCATTCATTATTAAATTTATACAATACATATAATTTATCAGAAAATGTATTACTATATTTATCACCTATGTTATTACATTGGTTTCTAATTGCTATTATATTTAATTGATACTCTCCTTCATATAATTTATATTTTTTCATTTCAATTAAATGTAGTAATGCATCAATATCTGGATTATTCTTAGGTTTAGGGACTACCGTTGAAATTATACTATTAGTAGATGTATCAATAGGTGGTTGATTAAAAGTAGTATCACTTGAACCAGATATAGGTAAAAATGGAATATCTTCCTTAGTAGTCAATTTATTTTCTTGTACAGTTGATTGCCAATCGTCACCCAATTGTCCATCAGCTATCCTATCTAATTTTTCAATTGTTTCATTGTCAGAACTATAAACATTTTTTGATAAAAATTTAGGTTCTTTCATTTCTTGATATTGTATTAAAAGATCTATTAAAGCTGGTGTTGCTACAACTGGTGCTTGTAAATTACCTAAAAAAGGACCACCTTTACCACCCATCATCACATTGACAAAATCATCAAACCAATTTAAGAAATTATCACCTAAAATAATTCTTTGTGTAGAATTAGAAGTACCTATATTAATTCTACCAAAATTATCTTTAAGATTAATATCAATTGATTTATCTTTTATATTAACATTATTGAATTTATGATCTAATTTAAGTCCTTCTTCATCATTTACATAAATTTGTGTTTTATGATCAAATATCAAAGACTTCATTGTAGCATAATTACTTTCACTCAATTGTGTTAATTTTTTTTCCAAATTAATATTATAATGATCAGAAAAAACAAATTCTGGATTATTTATATTAGCATTTTCAAATACTACAGTAACTACCTTACCAATATCAGGTATCTTAAATTCATCACCTACTAAATCTTTCCAAGGATTTGCCCAAGGTAAATCATCTTTGGGTGTATTATCAAATACATCCAATACCCTTATTCTAACTCTACCCAATTTCTTAGGATCGTTATTATCTTCAACTATACCTACATATGTTTTACCATTTTCAACTACCATAATTTATATATTAAAATATTACAATCTATTAGAAAAAATTAGTAGAATTTCCACCTTTGAATAAATTAGATAATTGACCATTTAATGCATCACCCACAGCATCACCAGCAAATTCACGTAAGGAATTGTGAAGCCCACTAAAATATTCATTAGATAGACCTGTTGCATTTTGCATACCTTGATACACATATGGGACTTTGTATATATTAGTAGGCTCACTCATTCTACCAACACCAATTGTATTTCGTATCTTATCAACCACATTATTAATCAATTGCATTCTTGAATTAATTTGTGTATTTAATTCAGTCATTGCAATTTTTTCTAAATTAATTGCTAATTTTTGAGCAGCTTTTTTAGAATTTTCCTTAAATATATCAAAATTTGACTTTTCTTTTGCGGTCCTATTCCCATTTACACCACTTGAAGTTTCATATGCTCCTTCTGATTCATCAGATTTACTATTTTCTGTAACATCATCCATTGGATCAATTATACTTTGTGGTATTGTATAAGTATAATTTTGTAAAGCAATTGGGACATTAACACCATTTTGTTTTAATGAATTTATACCAAATGTGAAAAATTTAGGAACAGAATTATCATTAATTGTACCTGTATTAATATTATCTCCAACATATCTTGAATTTGGATTTCCAATTTTCCACAATGCTCCATTATTATATCCAACATACATGCCAAATCCTTTTTCATCTGGAACCCATCTTTCAAACTTATTAGTTACATATTTATAATCCATAGTAACTGTATATTGATCAAATGGTTTACTTTCAGTGGATAGATCAATTTCATTATCATGTGAAATCATATCAAAATAAAATTGACATTCTTTCAAAGAGTATATATGTCGAGATACATTATCCTTAACTACTTCAAGAGAACCGGTATCTATTGCTTTTCTAACTCTATTTAAGTTTCTAACTTCTGATATAATAATATCACAATTAAACCTTAATAAATTATCAGGTATTACATATTTACCATTTGTCTTAGACCAATATAATAGTTTATATAAATGAGTAAGTGTACCTAATGTTAATGAAACATCTTCAGTGAAAGTTAATTTCAATATATCATTTCTATAATCTACTAAATATTTTTTCTTCATGGGTCCATTGGTTTCGATTAAATTTTCTAATCCACTTATTTTTTTAAGATAATAAGCCATATAAGATTTTCTACCAGTTTCAAATACATTACTATTAGATTCAACATTAGTATAATTAGTATTTGTGATTGCTGTTTTATATTGTCCCTCTGTAGTTGGATCTGTGTATATATTACCCCTTGTCTTAAATAATTTCTTAAATTGTTCTTTGAAATCAGATATAACATATTTTCTAGAACCAATCTCACTTATACTATTAAATTGTTCTATAAAATTTTCAACAGAGCCATTTAATAAAGGAGAGCTAACTGCATCTATAATCACCTCAAATCCAAATATAACAGGATCTGTATTTTCATAAGGAGTATTTTTAAAATCAGACAATCTCTGTGGAATGCCAATTTCAACACCATCCCATGTTTCTTTGGTATTTTTTTCAGATCTAACTTTATTAATATTATCTATAACTTGTAACCCATGTCTAAAATAATCTGTTGATGAATCATTAAATAATAAATAATGATCTCTTGTAGAATAATAATCATATGTATCCGGTATATCATCCTTAAAATTAGGATATGATTTAGAACGTTCAAATCTTTCTTGTGTGGATAATGATTTATATTTACCATCTACTAATCTATACTTATCTAATAAAACACCATACCAAGTATCATTACGATTAGAACCATTCTGTATATCAGCAATTTCACTCTCTGATAAATAAGCTTCATTTGGTGTAAAACCAGGTGACATTCTTTTCTTATTTTTACCAATTAGAGCAATAGGAGTAATCCCATCTGTTCTATTAATACCCATTATCTTAGTTGATAAACCTTGTAAAGTGGTTGTGATTTTTTCAATATTATCCATGTAGTATATATAAAATTATTGTTTATTATAATTAGCAAATATAGACATCCATGTATTATAAGCACTATTTACTATATTAACATGTGTATACCCACCATTAACACTTTTTCTAGCTGCTCTTAAATCACCATTTAGAACTTTAGTAAAAGTACCAGCTGCTTTCATATAAGTGATTGATATTTTATATGAATTTATAGGGATCATTGCTAAATCACCATTTCCTACAAGATCTACACCTATTTTATTTCCATATTTTTCATAATTATATTTTCCAGTTAATTGAATAAGACCTCTCCCAAAATAACATTGATTATTATTATCTAAACCTAACGTATAATAATTTTTCTTACCTTTAGTAGATTTATAATAATTTATTGCCCTTTCACATGGTTGCTTACCTTGTTTATCTAAATAAGATATACCTTGTCCCCAACATACATAATCAGCTTCCCATCTACCCAATGAATAACTTGATTCAACATAAGAAGTAGCTAATAAATAAGCAGCTTTACGCATATCATCAATCTGTTCATCATTTTTAATATAATATAAGACTTTTTTCAAATCTGATAAAAATATATTATTTGGTCTATAATTAGTTAATTTAATTTGTTCTACTACATCATTTATCTTAAATGACTTCCATATATCACCTTTATACTCAACACTACTATAATCTATATAACTATCTTCTATATTAAAATTATTATCTTCTATATTATTAATAGTATTTTTTAGTAAAACATCATATGTATCAGCAGCATTATTTAAGTTGATTATTTCCTCTTCACCCATAAATTCACCTTCTACATATTCTTCAGATAATTCATCCCAATCATCACTGATAATATCATTTTGGTAATATTCATCAGTGATCAATGATAATTCTAAACTTTGAGTTCCATTAACTAAAATAAAAGTGTTTGGGTTAACAACATTAAATACATAAATATTACTAATTTGATGTGGTGTGTGTGGTGGTGTTATATTATTATCAGAATCTTTATCTATAATATCTTCCTCTACTACAGAATCATATTTTGGTAATAATGTAGTTTTATAATTATCACCAGCTTGTATAAAAGCTTTATATAAAAGAATATGTTCATAATAACCTTCAAAATTATCCCCATATATATAACCTCTTTCTTGATTAAAATATGGATCAGATATTAAATCAGATAGTATCCCACTTTTATATTTAGATTTCAATGTTAAATACATAGTTGTATTTATATCATCCATTAAATCAATATCTACACCAGTTACTTTAATCATATAGTCATTTATTTCTATAAGAATATTCTTAAATAAACAATAATCTGCTTTATTATCTTTATCTTCTCTCAATACTTCACCAGATGGATCAAAATCACTTATCTTTGTAAACTTATCATCTCCTACAATATTATGAATGCCAGATATTAAAATATAATTCATAAAAACATCAAAATAATAAAATCCAGGTGAGTATAAAATAGGGTTAGTTATTCCAACTTTTTTAATATTATTATAATTAGATAATTGATCTGGTATATTAATATAACTTCTTAATTTTTGGAAAAAAATACCTATTTTTGATTCTTCAGGGTGTGTTTTACCAGATATATCATCTAACCATTCATTATACTCTGTCGTGCTATTATTTGGTTTTATCATTTCAGATTTATTTATATCTGGGAAACTATACTTAAATAAATCCCCTATAGTCTTAACATTAGAATCTTTAGGCCATGAACTATATCTTGGCTGTGTTAATTTAATTGCATCTTCATAAATATTTCTAATATTTATTTGAAGGTCACTTAATTGTTTTAATTTTTTTTCAAATTCTATATTAAATGCATCTACAAATATTTTAATATCTCCTGATGGTTGTGTTATATCACCCATATATCATTATTTCTTTTTAAGTTCTGCTGTTATTTCATCTCCATTTTCAGATAAAGATCTAACAATTAATTCATATCTATTACCTGATTTATCTCTAACAAAATAACTTCTACCTATATCATACACACTATTAGGTTTGTATTTGGTATCAATTGGATTAGTATTATTTTCTTTTAATTCTGTTTTTTTAGGTACTACAATATCATTTTTAATCTCATCAGGAGTTTTACCCAATTCCTTCCTAACTAATCTTAGTCGCTGTGTTATTTTATTTCCATCCCACAAATATTCAATATCTGCTATTATATAATATCCTGAATATCTCCAATCAATCATATCTGGATTACTTGGAGTAGAAGTTTGGTTTATAATTTGAACATCAACTTTCTGAAATTTATATAAATTCCAATTAGCATTTGGTAAAGATACATCTAAAGCAATTTTATTTAAATTTGCTAAATTAATTCTATTTTGAGTTGCTGAATAATTATAATTTTTATGTACATTATCAGTATCTACTTTACCATTAAATATATGTTTAACATTATCTTTTACATATTTATCATCATCAATTGCACCCTTTAATATAATTGAATCTTTACCATCTGAAGTAGTTGAATCTACATTAAATACTAAAAATTGTTTTTTTGATCTATCATAAATTTTAGTTATAGTTGAATATCCTTCCTTTAATGATTTTCTAGTAGAGTCATTGATCATAGAATTAACCTTTATAAAATTACAAGAACCGGATTGTGAATGATCATTAATTAACTTGATTGGTATTATTCTATCTATATCATTTTTATTAGATTGTCCCACCAATGGTGATGTATCAACACCAACATCATTTGAGGCATCTCTTTCCATCTCTTTCCCAATATCCACATAATTAAAACAATAATAATAATCTATATAACCAACCATAAATGAATCATCACTTATATATGATCGAGTTATTATATCATTCATGAAACTTATAATTTTCTTATTAGAATTACGCCATATCATTTTATCATCTGTATCAGATATATTTGAATTAAATCCTAATCCCAATTCTTTACTAATTGTTCTAAGTGCACCAAATGAAGTGTTATTATAAGATTTAGTATTAGGTATATATAGATCTGGAACATTTATAACTCCTCTAACTTTATAAGTTTGGCTACCCTTTTGTTCACCTTGTACAAAACTCTCAATCTTAAATGACATATGTAGTGATTTTAAGTTCTTTGATGTAGAATTTAGAAATAACTCAATAGTTGAATCATCTGTTGGTGTGGCTATACCCTTCATTATATCCTTAGTATCTTCAAAAGTAAATTCAATCATTGGTAATATATCATTGTGATATAATCTTAATGATCTAATATATCTTTCCTCAATTGCAATTGTTCTATACCAAATAAGTGGAGTATATCCTAAACCCTCTATATATTGTGATTGATCTCCACCATTAATATCTACATCCATCTTAATTGGTGGTAATTTTATAGTGGGTTTATCTAATTGTGATATAATCGGTCTATTAGTATTTGTCTTGGGTGTGTCTGATTTAGACACTTTATTTTCTTCTTGTTTAATAAAATTAGTATCCTTATCAACAATAATTTTAAGTTCTATTGGTTCCACATTAGGTACTGTTGTAGATATAGATAATATATATTCTCCACTCTCAGTAAATTGTAATTCACTAAAAGTGGATGAATTTATACCAGTGTTATAAATATCAGAAACTTCTATCTCAGTTACTCCAGTTATTTCACCAACACCACTCTTTTTCTTAATTATTATTTTATCGGCCATGTGATATATATAAAAAAATCAACTTTCTATAAGTTGATTTTATATTCTTTATAGGGATATTCTCTTTTTTTATAGAAAGTTAATCTCTCTCTATAATGTGTATATAAAATATTATTATAGTTTTCATTCTTAAATACATCCACTAAATCATATATAGTGGCAACTTTTTTAGTTGAGTGTAATCTTAAAGCCCTACCTATTGATTGTATAATAATTTGTTCAGATTTGAAAGAATCTGCAAATATTACATTATGTAGATTCTTAATACTCACACCCGTGCTCAAACATCCAAATGAAGCAATAAGTATCTGAATACCAGCACTTTGCTCCATTTTCTTTTTTATTTCTTCTCTTTTCTTACCTGAAATACTACCATCAATATAATGGAAATTTTTATCAGGGAATGCCTCAGATAGAACAGTAAATAACTTTTCACCATATTCTATAGTATGAAATAATAACAATGTATTATCTTCACATTTAGAAATTATCTTTTTAATAAAATCAATTCTCTTTTCTGATTGATGTGCATATTCTTTTTCTATTTCTAATGCTTCCTTACCATAACCAGCTTTTCGTATTTGATACATTCTCGCATCTAACTCTGGGTTATTATGATTCATTATAATAGATTTTATACTCATTTGAGTAATTATACCTTTATTAATTAATTCCTTAGCAGTTACCTCTGTTATTTTTGGACCTAATACAGATTGTACACTTAATATTTCACAACTTGTGTCAATAGGAAATGTACCAGATACACCAAATCTAGAATAAGCTACTCCAAAAGTATGACCCAATATTGTAGTAATTGTTTTATTTTTAGCTGAGTGTGCCTCATCTGTAATAACAGTATGAAATTGTTTGAAAAATTCTTTAGGCCATTTTTCTAATGATTGATAAGTTCCTATGTAAATATTAGCATCTAATTTACCTGACCATTTACGTGGTTTTTCAGACATAACTTCTTCTATCCTAAGTATACCATTGACACTAACAATATCTTTATCTTTATTTTCAACTAAAAAATTCTCACCATAAAAATTTTGTAATAAATCATCATAAAATTGTGTAACCAAACTAATTGAAGGTACAATAATTAGAAATTTTGCTTTTGGATCTATAAATTTCATAGTATAAAATAATACCAATGATATAATTAATGATTTACCTCCTGATGTAGCAACTTCAGCCATACAATATCTATTCTTTAATATTTTATAAGCAGTTTCTATTTGGTGATCATATGGCATAAATGGTATCCATTTATTATCTTTTTTTATTTTATGATTTTTGAAAAAATCTAAACAAAATTCTCTAACTTCATCTAAGGTCACTGCTCTATTTATAGGAAAGTCTTCTTTATTCTCCATTATAAATGGAACTTCAATTTCCTTACATGCTTTTAATAATTCTTTCCATAATCCTAAATTTATTTTACCATCTCTGAAATATGATTGCTGACCATTCCACACACCCATCTTATATTGAGGTGTAAATTTATATCCTTTAACATGTCTAGTTAACCATAATTTTATTTGATGATATTCAATTCTTGTAGACTCAGAAACTACAAGCTCTTCTTTTTCTTTATCATATCTAAACTTCATTGCTATTTTTATATATAAAAAATGTATAATGTTTTTATATTTAATATATAAAAACAAAATAAAAATAAGTTATAAAAAATGTTAATTAAAAAATTATGGAAAAGATGGTTTGGAAAAAAAGAAGTAACTAAACCAGTGAAAGTTGAAGAACCAAAAGTTGAACCAATTGTTAAAAATGTACCAAAAGTAATTGAAGTAAAATCTGAAAAAACAGATGTTATTAAAAAAACTAATAAACCTAAAAAACATAAACCAAAAACAAATAAACCTAAAAATACTTAAACTTAAAAATAACAGTTACATATTTTTAATTCAAATATGTAACTGTATATTTATTCTTTCTATTTTAAGTAAGTATTGATTTATTTTCAATATATTCTATATTTAATTCATTTGTATCAATATAATCATTAAATGTTATTTCTTCATTATTCATTATTGGCTTGTTTCCTATCCACACAGTGAAAGTTGGTAAATCTGTTTTTTCTTTAATATGTATATTATCTGATATACCATCTAATGTTAAATTAATTTTTTGGTTATCTTTAATATCCACCTCTATTGGTTTGTCTATTATGGTAGGTACAACTTCAAAAGGATTAATATAAGGTATTATATTACAATGATTTGTATCAGGATCACATAATTTTAATTTATAATCATCATAAGATATTCCTCTATTATTAACTATTAATTTTATATAATTTGATATAACATTTTCAATTATATTAATATCTTTAATTTTATTTGAATATTTAATAAAATTCTCATTACTTTCATTATTATATTCTAATCCATCTTGTGTTTGAATTAATATTGTATTATCTGGTAAATATATCAAAACTTTTTTATAGCTTATATAAGCTATATCATAATTTCCATTTATATCAACCCAAGTAGAAGTTATATTAGATTCACCATTATCTATGTTGTTTGTAACATTCCCCTCTATCCACCTTTTTACACCAAGTACTTTATTAAATTCAACAGCATCATCACCTATTGAATATGGTCCTAATTGAAATTCTGGATTTGGTAACATACCAACCCATTCAATTATTATTTTACAAGTATTATTTAAGTAATATGGATAATTAATACTACCATATAATCTTTTATCAAATGGATCTTTATATGGATTTTGTATTACTTTATAATAGTCTGCCTTTTTATTATTAATTCTAGCAAATTCAACTAATGATTCTTTTATCACAAAATCATCAGATAAACTAAAATCATAATATTGACTTTTTACTTCTTTATCTAAATATGCAATTGTATATTTTTTACTATTACCTTTTTTATATAACTCATATTTAATATTGTCAGTTATACGTACAGTTTTTAATAAATCTGACATAATTAATTAAGCCCTCCTATGACTATTTTATTATCTTCAACCCTAACTGGTTCTTTTGGTTGTTCCATTACAACAGGTGGTAATGTATATCCATTTTCAACATAAGAAGTTCTATTATTATCAGTTTTTGTAGTTTTATTTGGAGTAGCTAATATTTTTTTAATATCAGTTGATTGTTTACTATCATATACATTACGATATGAACTCAAATTTTCAATAGGTGGATAATATAAAATATCACCAACTTGTATATTCAAGGGATTATCAATACCATTAATAAATAATATAACATCTATATCAGATAATACATTAACATCATTATTATACATAGACATCATAACACTATCAATTCTCATTTCTTCATAAATTTGAACCACATATGTATTTAATTCTGCACCAGTATTTAAGAATTGTGGTATAAACATATCAAATAGATCTGTGTTACTATCATATTTTAATGTTTCTAATGATTTTATATTCATATTATTATAATATTATTTTTTAACCGGTGAATTTGCATCCTTATTCATTTCCCCCTCATTTGGTAATTTACCATCTATTGCCTTAGTCACTTTAGTTAAATTAGATTTTGAAGTATCACCATTGGTGTTAATAATAGATTCAGATCCTTTTGCAGTATCTATATTATTAGTAGTAGATTGATTAGTAATATTAACACTTTGTGTACCAGAAACTGGTGCTGAATAATCATATCCCTCTATTTGACCAGGTGACTCAATTGCTAAACGAGCATCTTTACCCTCCCCTATCATATATGAATTAGTTTCATAATATGATTTTTGTGATTTAATAGTTCTCAAATAGCCACTATTGAATTTTCTCATAATTTCTTGCATACCCCAAGGTCTTGCATTTGTTAATGAAAAATCCACCGTTATATTAGAAGGTAAATCATTAAAAGCTAAAGTTGGTCCTAATTTAAGTTCTACATTATCAACTAACATATCTCCAGAACAAAAAGTAGGTCTGAGTGGATTTCCTATTGTTATGTGCCATGGTGTAGAAGGCATACCAGTTAAAGTATTTAATACACCAATTATTTTAACTCTATATTTTTGTACTAATCCATTTATAGCATAAGTGCCTATATCTTTAATAAGTGTTCTAATACCAGCACCCATTTTTTCAGCATTAAGTATGGATTCTTCTTCACCCATTAAGTGTGCTTTTTTATTATTTTCTCCTTCTTGTTTTTTTAAACTACTTGATGCTGTCAGCTCAGCGCTTTTTGATTGGAATAAAGATTTTTCTAATTCTTCTTTTATACCAATTGAAGCATTATATATAGCATCATATATAGCAGTGGTCATCTCACCTATCATATCATTTGGATTATTTAACCATCTTGATATTGTAGATGATGCACTTAAACCAAGTCCATAACTTGTACTTTCAGACGTACCAAATCTTGTTATCATACCAAGTAAATCCATCCAAACTATTGTAGGATCTATGCCAGATATATATTTCAATTCATATTCACATGTCATTTTAATATTAACATTACACTTCAAACCAGAGTCTGCACTACTATAACCAACAGTTTTTCTCATCTTAGCTTGTTTAATGAGGTTTGGATTTCCTGAAGGTATCATATTTGCAACATCCTTTTCTATCAAACCTAAACTTGCTAAAAAATTACGTTGAAAAATTTCAGTAAACCCAGGTAATGGTAATAAATTACCAGCAGCACCTGCAATACCACCAAGATTACCAATTCCCATATCCTCTCCCAATGATGTTAATATATTCTTAAAATCTGCAGGTGCTTCTTCCCAGACTTCACCAAAAGATATTGACAAAAAGTCTTGTCCTTCAGGTAACCAAGAAATTAAAGTAGCTAAAGAAATTAAATCTGCATCTTTTTTATTAGTCATAATATTATCACCAACTGGTGTGGCAAATCTACGAGCTATCATCAAACGATTATTTGGATAAACTCCAACATTTTTAAGATATGCAAAATCAGAAGGTCTTAATTGTGCTTTAGTATTGGATAATTTTTCTATAATATTCAATATACTAGTATCATACACACTATCATTATGAAGATGATCTTTATTTAAGTCATGTTCTTTAGAATTTGAATCTACATCATTTATTTTAGGCCAAGCAACAACTGATCTTGCTCCAGTAAATAAACTATTTCCATATTTAAGACCTACATTGGATTTATTATTGTTGTAAGATTTAACATCAACATTTCTACTTTCACCTGCATTAAAAGTTGATCTACCATTAATATCTGTATAACTTCTTAAGTTAATTAACCCAAGAGGTGAACCACCTAATATTGATGAATTTGGCATATAGATATATTTATTTTATACTATATATAAAAATAAAATTGTTTCTAATAATCACGTATTATTTGACTATTATTAAATTTAGATAGATTGGAAAAAACATCTTCTAAAATATTAGTATCTTTTCTAAATTCACTATAGAATAATAAAATATTAAAATTATTTTCTCCTAATAATTTTTTTATATTTAATAATTTATTTATAGTAAAACCATCTTCAAAATAGGGTATATAATAAATATTTTTATTTTTCTCAATAGCTTGTTGAACTTTATGAAATATCAAAACTTTCAAATACATTTTATCCACATTAAAATCTACTTCCTCCTCATCCATAATCTTCTTAATATCAATGATATATTTGTTCTTAATATGATTGGCTTTGATAAATTTATCTAGTTTTTTTCTAGTTTTACAATAAACACAAAAAAATTCCATGTATAATTATTAATTTTTATATAATTATATATATAAAAACTCTGTTCCTATTGAAAAAAATGACAATAATTAATTTTAATATATAGATTATGAAAAAATATACAGATAAATTCTTAAATCAAAATCACAAACTTAAAAATGCAATAATTGGATTTGAATTAGAATTCTATATGAGTGACTTATCATATTATAAAACATTAGAACAATTAAATATTGATCTATCACCTGTTAAAGTATGGGGATTTAGAAAATATCACTCTGATTTCATTCCAACTGGATTGAATTTCAAAATTGAAAATGATAGCTCAGGTGGTATGAATTGTGTAGAATTAATTACTAGTCCACTTCCATATATAGAGGCTAAATATTATTTAATAAAAATAATAAAATTCATACAAACATATGGATACACAAATGATAAAGTATCTATACATTTCAATATATCCTTTGATAAAGAAAACAAAGATCTCAATGACTTAAATATACTCAAGTTGATATTAAATGTCGATGAAGAAGAAATATATAGGTTATATCCTAATAGGAAAGGTAATATATATGCTAAGTCAGTTAAAAGATTAGTTCCTTATAAAGAATATGATTATTTTAATATACCAATTAGTGTAGTTAAAAATAACTTAAGGCTACCTAGTGATAAATATTATGGTATTAATTTTTTACATATAAATGAACATAAAGAAAATCAAAGATTAGAATTTAGATATGTGGGTGGTAAAGATTATGAGAAAAATTTAGGCAATTTATTATATTTCATGGATAAATTTATCATAAACACATATGATTGTATTGGAACTAATTTTAGTAAAGAAGATATAACCAAATTAGAAGAATATCTTGAGGAAAATATATCTAAATATAAAAATATATCTAAATTTGATAATTTTATAATTGATTATAATACAATACAATTACAAATAGATCAAATAAATACATATGAATATGTTAGTGCTTATTATACTAATATATTTAATAAATTGTATAATTTATTAGATAGTGCATTTGACTTAAAAGAGTGTATAATAAATTATGTGACACAAACTCAAACATTAGAAGTAATAGATGCTAAAATAATATCAACTTCTATTATAAAACATATTGATTTAATAAATTGTGATTGTGAAGGTATTTTTGAAAATTGCTTCTTTGTTGGTTCAGATATTAAAAAATCCCAATTAACTAAATGTAAAGTACATCAATCTGATGTAATTGAATCAAAATTATTAAGTTGTAAAGTAGAATCTTCTGAATTAAATAATTGTTATTTTTTAGAGGGTTACTTAAATGGGGATATGTATGGTGGTGTATTTCGTTCTGGTGACTTAGGACCTTATGCTACCTTGGACTCAAATGTAAATGTTGTTACTGATGGTGATAATTTCTTTAATACTAGATATGATAGTGAAGTAGATAAGAAGAAAAAATAATTAAAAAGATAATTAATTATTGATCATCTTTTTTAATTATTTCATAATTTATTATTAATGGTTGATCAGTTTGATTATTTAATAAACTATTTATTTTAACCTCTCTAAATCTCTTCTTATTATAAGATAATATAAAATTATTATTATATTTTAATTCATATTTATTATTATAATGATCAAAAATAGTACATATCATTTTACCTTTATTAGAAGAGATACTACTAACTAACATTAGATATGTGTATATTGGTTCTGGTGCATATATAACATTATATTTAATATTGTTATTATTAATATTTTGAATATATCTAATAATATTAGATCCGAGTAACTTAATTTGGTTTTCCTCAAATAATTTTTGATCTATTTTAAGCATTTTAATTGTTTATTTCTATATTTTTGCATATCTCTCAATACTATTTTATATGAAGTATAAATACAATCAAATAAATCATATTTTATAATATGTTTCCATTTATCATCTACCTTTTTAATTTCATATCTCATATTTTGTAATACATATACCATAGATTGAATTGGTTTATCAACCAAATAAATATCATTCTCATATGATATGATTTTTATAATTGGACATAAATAAATATTAGCTTCTTCATATAACTTGAAAAAATATCTTGGTAATATGTGTGAAGTTCTATTAGTTTGTATATTAGACATATTTAATATTATTTTTCGGTATTTCTTATCCACAAATATAAAATTGGAATTAATATTATTTTTAACAATTATAGAATTAACATTAGATAGTTTATCATTATTTGTTATTATTACAATTGCTCTATCTTTCATTTGTTGAATAGATTTTTCATATATGTCTATAATTATTTCTTTGATGAATATTTTATCTAATTTATTGTTATCTGTTATTTTATATTTTTCATAATAATGAATAGGATTTTCAGTTTTAACATCACCACTATATAGATATTCTATATCTAATAACTCATTTTCTAATTTTTCTTTATATTTCATGAAAGCATCCATATTAATTATATATAATTTTTAATTGAAGTTACATTTTATGTAAACTTATTATAATTATATCATATAAATAAAAAATAAATTAATTATGATAGAAAATAATAATATTGTATCTGTGCATTATACAGGTAGTCTAGCAGATGGTACTATCTTTGATAGCTCAATTGATAGAGATCCATTAACATTCAAAATGGGTGAGGGACAACTAATACCAGGATTTGAAAAAGCAATTTTAGGTAAAAATATAGGTGATAAGGTAAATGTAAATATACCATGTACTGAAGCATATGGTGAATTAAGAGAAGACTTATATGTAGAAGTCAAAAAAGAACAATTACCTGGTCAAGTTGAGGTTGGTATGTCATTACAAGCACAAGATAATGATGGTAATACAATAAATGTATCTGTAAAAGAAATATTAGAAAATAGTGTAATTATTAATGGTAATCATCCATTAGCTGGAAAAGAACTTATTTTTGATATAGAAATTATGGATATTAAATAATTTTTATATTATAATATTCCAACAATAAATCTACATGATTTAATAACATCTGATATTCCTTATCAGATGTTTTTTCATTTTGTTTTAATTTGCAAGTACAACCATTATATAATTCTTCCATTGAATCCATAAAAGGAATTATGAATAATTCTAAATTATAATTATTTTCTAAGAATTTATATAATTGGTGTTTATCTTTGATTAATATCATAAAACGTATTTAGTTATTAATGTATATATAACTAAACTAACTACATATATAAAGGGAAAATTTACAATATTAGAAAATAATAACACTATAATTAAGCAAATCCAAAAATTGATACATGGTACACATGTTATTAATTTAGTTATAAAATTATTATATTTAATTCTTAAATATGTGTGATACTCAATCCTTGGATTTTTTTCTTTTTTATATAATTCATATTTATCTATTTTGAATAACTTACCTATTCTAAATAATTTAGTATAAACAATAAAAGCATCTGTGTTAAACCACAGAATTAATAAACATATTGATAAAAAAATTAAATTTAACATTATACATCCCACCTTTCTATTGGTTTATCAACATCAAATTTATATACTTCAACTGTTGAATTATGATAACCATTTCTTAAATTTTTTTTAGATAACCCATGTCGGGTAATTCCTATCATATCTCCTGGGTATTTCAAATATAATTTACCAAGATTATGAAATACCTCTATTCTACCAGATAAAACCCATCTTAATACTATAATTGTTTTACTCCTCATATTTTATATATGATATTTTTATCTTTCGTTAAATAATTCATTTATATTTAATACTCTATGTTTAATATTATTAATTTCAATCACACCACTATTATGATAATGTCCAAAATAATGATGTGTTATATTATTATTTTGTCTTAAAATATCAAATGTCAATTCCATATTTTTTTGTTCTGTTAATAAATCTAATTTCAATTTAGAATCTCCTTTTATAGTGTAATAATCAAATATAGATGTGTTTCTATACATTGATGTACAATAACTTGGTGCTGTGTGAGAAACCACTATATCGATGTTTCTTAGTGATTTTAATTTATTTACATCTAATATGAAATTTTCATCCTTCCAATAAGATTTTCCTTCTGTGCGAATGATTCTATCTACACTTATAGCACCACCTAAAAATAATATATTTTTATCTGATAAATTTAATACACTATAATCTGGCATTAAATGTATATTAGCGAAATTAAAGGGATCATTTCTAAAATATGATGGATTATCATGATTCCCCCTAACTACCCATATATGAACATTATTCTTAACTAATATAGAATGAAATAAATTAATTTCTCTTTTCTCTTTTTTTAAGGTAGAAAAACCAACTCCAAAATCACCTAATTGTATGATATTAGTATCTTTTATATCATATTCTTTTATATAATCTAAATATACTTTATATTCTCCATGTATATCCCCTAAAAACATTAAATCCATATTATTCATTAATTATAATAACATATATCATGATGTCGCATCTTTTTCATTTTGTTGATCATTTAGTAGTGAATCCAATTTTAATCTTCTATTAAATTCAACTTCTTTTATTTCTTTATATTTATCAGAATTCATATTATAATAGTTCATGAAATTTTTATTATAATATAAATCACTTAAATTTATATACAAATTATTTAATTCTTTATTTAATAATATTGATAGTATATTATAATCATTATAATTGTTTATATTTCTACCTAATATATAATGGATAGGTCTATCACCATTTGAATTAATTTTATCGCCAATATCAATAGTAATGTTCCAATCTTTAAGTGATGAATATCTATTACATATACATCTTGATAAATAAAATAAGCCTTCCATATTTTTTTCTTCTACATTGAAAATAAAAAATACTTGGTTATGATTGGTTTTTAAGTATTTAATACTATTGTGTAAATTAGTACTTACACTATAAATACCAGGTAAACCTTCAATGAATTTTAACACTTGTTCATATTTTATCATAAAAATATATTGTTTTAATTTGCAAATATAATACATTATCTTCTAATAAACAAATAAAATAAAAATTTAATATATACTATATGATAAAAGTGTATAATTATAAAGATTATTTTATAGAAAGTGAATTTGAAATTATAGTAGAAATGTTATATAGATTAGATGAGTCTAATTTAGATATGTTTAGTAATGATTTCAATGATAAATTAAAAAAGTTTCTTGAGAAGTTACCAAAGGAAAAGATTAAAGAATATTATATTAAGTTAATTGATAAAATTAAAAATCTACCAACACCTACTAGAAAAAAATTAATTATTACAATAACTAGCATATTTTTAGGCTTTGTTTCAATTAATTATTTATCCGATGTTTTTACAGATAAAGGCATAAAACCAGAAACTATAAAAGAAGCTCCAATAGTTAAAGCTTCATTCCACGAAGCCCAAGAATTAGTTAAAAAAGCTGAAAGTGGATATTCAAATGATAGAAAAGACAGAGGTAATTATATTGGTAAAAATTTTGTAGGAACTAATCATGGTATATCAGCACCACTATTAGCTAAATATATGGATAAAACTCCAACTACTGAGGATATGAAAAATCTCACATATGAAAAAGCTTTAGAAATTTATAAAAAAGAATTTTGGAATAGATTGAAATTAGAACATCTAAAAAACCAATCTATTGCAAATATAATATATGATGGTTGTGTTAATCAAGGAGTTAATAGTATGAGAAGTATAATAAGAGATGCTTTAGAGGAAAATAATATTAATGTTGATGATAATGATAATATTTTTTCTGAAAAGATATTAAGTAAAATAAATGATATGGATTCTGAAATACTTTTTAATAGTATTAAAAAACATAGAATCAATAAATATAAACAAGCAAGAACTTATAAAACACATGGTTCTGGTTGGTTAAATCGTATAAATAATATAACTTATAATAAACAATCATAATTTTTTTTCATTTGTATTTTGTAGATTGAAATTTTAATTATATATTTGCAATTCTTAAAACAATAAAAATGCTCAGAATTAAATTAAAATTTTGTCTATGTTATATAAATAAAGTTTTCAAATATAACTTTAAGTCTATTATTACTTTGTTAGTTGGGTTGTGTTTACTCTGTATTTTATTAAATATAGAATATACTATAGTAAAATATAAAATAGTTCATTATACTAAAATAGAAAATAATCATCTTTATATACTTGATAATATAGATAATGATAGAAAAGAATACATACTTAAAGTTACAGATACACCTTTGATATTAAAAAATGATCATTATATCAAAAAAAGTATTAGTGATTTAACATGTATTTTAGTGTTTGCTTCAATATTAATGATATTTTCTGGTAGTTTAATTATATTATTAAATATAATTTTTTCAGATTTTATACCTAATGATATAATTTATAATATTTTATATAGTAAACTTAAATATGATTATGAAAATGATGTATATAATTATCACATATATAATAGATTGGTTGGAATTACAAATGAAGAAATTGGTTATTCTTATTTAAGTTGGAAATTTGATATTTATACATTGAAAGATGTATTAAGATGTCCTATTTATAAAACTAAAAGTCAAAAAAGAGAAGAATTATTAGGTAAATTATTAAAATAAAAATATGATTAAATTAAAATATTATTTGAGATGTTTAATTAAGATAATTAAATATAACATAGGAACATTTATATTGTTGATTGTTGGTTTATCTTCTTTACTAATTGGTATAAATATTGATGAAGTTGAAGTTAAATATAGGATAGTTAAATATGATAAGATTGGTAATGAATATCTATATATTATAGATCAAATGGATGATGGTATAACTAAATATGAATTATTAGTGAAAGAAAAACCTTTAATTAAAAATCCTTATATTGATTATATGATTAGTGACTTTGCTACTATTTTATATATTATAGCTTCAATTTCATTAATGTTATTTTTTATATTAATACTTATTAATATATGTGAAAATAAATTTATACCGGCTGATTTTGCATCAATTTTATTATCTAAAGTTAGAATAGAATATGAAAATAATATGTATTATTATTTTATATATAATAGATTTATAGGTAAAGATAAAAATAAATTAACTAATTATGATATAAAAATTATATTTAATATATTAAATCTAAATGATGTATTAAGATGTCCAATTTATAAAACAAAAGGTCAAAAAAGAGAAGAATTATTAAGTAAATTAAAAATATAATCAATTAAAATATTTTATATATATGTGTATATGAAATATCTAAAATATTTTAATGAGTCAGATACTTTGGCTGGATCATTATATGCTTATAATAATCCAGAATTAAAACCAAAACAACAAACTATGGAGATACCAATCCATAATACTAAACCTTATAAATGTTTAGATTGTGATACTACATATCACTATTTAGTATCAGCGGGTGAACCAGTGTGTCCTTTATGTAAATCAAAAAAATCAGAAATGAAACATCTACAAAATTATAATAATTTTGTAGAAGATGCAACTGCAAATGCGAGTATATCAGGTTCAGGTGATGTTACTAATGCAATTGTTGGTGATGTAGCTGGAACTGGTGAAATTAATGGTTCTGGTGATATAGTATTTACTACTAAAAAAATGAGAAGAAAGAAAGGAGATGCTACTCAAGTTTCTGATTTAAGAGATTTGGAAAAAGCAAAAACTACTAAAATAGTAGATATCAAAGAATCTTATGATGAAGAGGAATATTTTATTGAGATTGAAACTATATTGAAAGATAAAAATATAACACCAAGTGATTTAATTAAAATCTTAGATTTTTATAATGATGATATAATTAAAAATTATGAAGAAGGAAAACCACCAAGAATTTTTGCAGATAAAATAATTAAGGAATTGGAAATTGGATCTGGTGGATATTTTAATATGCAATTCTCTCAAATTAAACAACCAATTATTAAATATCTTTAATTTCTTGTATAATTCAAATTATAATTGTATATTTGCATTCTAAATTAAAATATATTTATTATGAATTTTATGAATAAATTAAGTATGAATATTAAGCTATTCAATTTTCAAGGAACACCAATTTATATAAGTATATGGTTTTTATTATTGTTTTTAATAATTGAACCTATATTAGTAATTGGTTTATTTATAAGTGTTCTGGTACATGAATTAGCACATGCTTTAATAGCTAAGCAAAAAGGATATAGAGTTGATAAAATTATTATCAATATTTTATATGGTGGTACATATTATAACCAAGATATACATAATAAAGATAATATTCTAATTACTTTAGCAGGACCAATTGGTAATTTTATATTGGTGTTATTATTTTTTATTTTATATGTATTAACTAATAATGAATATATGTTCACTATATTTGGACTAAATCTTATTTTATATATATTTAATATTTTACCAATTTATCCAATGGATGGTGGTCAAGTATTAAGATCATATTTGAAGATGAGAAATAGAGAAACTTATAAAAAAATATCTGGTTTAGTTTCATTAATAATGTCCATCATAATACTAATTATATCTATTATATATTCACAAAATTTGATAATTGTTTTATCAATTTATTTTATATTAATATCGTTACATGATCTTAAAGTATTCAAAATTTAATTTGGTTATTTCAATTTTATTTTGTATTTTTGTAAAAATTTGATAAGTTATGAAACTATTTATTTTAATTTGCTTATTGCCAATTTTATCTTATTCTCAGGTTAAAATTAAACCAAGTAGATTAGATAGAGTTGTTGTAGTTGATATTTATATCAATGATACTACTAAAAATAATAAACCTATTATATTAAATGAAGATATGGAACTTGATCCTGAATACATTGAAAGAGATTTCAATGGTACTGAGGAAAAAGTGATAAGAAATAAAGAATATATTGGTCTAACTGATCAAGAGATATATTATAAAAAATTGAAAAAAATAGCCATTGAAAAAAATAAAAAGAATGGAAAAAATTAGAATTCTATCAATTGATGGTGGTGGCTTAAGAGGTATTGCACCATTGTTAATCTTAAAAGAGATAGAAAAGCAACAAGGTAAAAGAATATATGAATTATTTGATGTGATAATTGGCACATCAACTGGGGGTATTATAGCATCTGGATTAACATGTACAAAAGATAATATTAATCCATATTATACAATAGATCAATTAATTGAAATTTATACTACTAAGAGTAATATGATATTTCCATTAGATACTAATATTTTTTCTAAAACTTATAGAAAAGTTAAAACACTATTTAGTCCAATGTATTCATCATCAGGAATATCTAAATTATTATATGAATATTTTTCAGATATGAAATTATCCAATACTTTAATACCTATTATAGTTACTTCTTACGACATAAAAAATAATGAAGTAGTTATATTTAAGACAAGAAATGCTAAAATATCACAACAACATGATGCTTATCTAAAAGATATTTGTAGAGCTACTTCAGCTGCACCGGTATATTTTCCTTCTTATAATCTTAATTATAATAACAAAGATAGAATTTTAGTAGATGGTGGTGTTTATATAAATAACCCAACTATGGCTGGAGTATCAGATATTCTTAAAACAATAAATGTTTCAATTGATAATGTAGAGGTGCTGTCATTGGGAACAGGAATGTATTCAAAAAGTTTAAGTATAAAAACTAGGAAATGGGGAGTTTTGGAATGGGTACAAAGTATTATTGCCATTATGATGCAAGCTTCAGCAAAAGCTGTTGTATATGAATGTGATGAATTACTTAAAAAACATCTTAGATTACAATTTTCTATAAATAATAAAAAATATTCAAATATGGCAGATGCATCTAAAGAAACTCAAAATTATATTATAGAAGAAACTAAAAAACAATTACTTAATTCAGAAACAATTAGTAAAATCAACAACTTTTTTATTTAATTATGAGAAAACAAGAAAAACATATAGTTGATGATATTAACATTGAAAAATTATATGCTACATATCTAAATATAAAGGAAGATTATGATTTTTTTATAAAAGAACAAAGGTATTTAACTGAAGATATTTTTATAAATGTTGATCCAGATGAAAATAGTACTTATAAAATATATCGAAAAACATCTGAAGATATATTATATATGGAGTTAGGTAGATATGATAATGGTAGAGTTTGGTATAGCAATTGGAGTTTATTAAAACCATATTATTACAATAGAATAGATACAAGAGATTGTAAGTTAATAGAATTATTAATAACAGATGATGAGTACAGATTGGGAAACCTTTTTTATGAAAATTCAATATTAATAAGAAATCATGGTTATCATTCAATATCATGTATGTTACAAAAATATATAAATGATAAATTAAATGATTTATATAAAGATGTTGAACCATATAAAATACCAAAAATTTTAATAGTTGATATATGTAGTGATGAATATTATGTATTAAGTGATTTTAATGGATATTATGATACAACATTCAAGTTAATGAATAAAATAGATAAAAAAATAATTAAAATAAAATAAATGATATTTAATTTAAGTGCAAATAGTGTAAATATCACACCAATAGGTAGACTTAATGTTAGTTGTGAAATAGATTGTGATACTTCTGAAGTCATAGAACAAATACCAATTGATGAAATTATAGATAATATAAAAATAAATAAGCTCTTAGAAAAGATTAATGTAAGTGATGTTATTAGTTATTATGGAAAAGATCTTTTGGATAATTTTGACATAGATGATATATTAAAAGTATTTCCAATTGAAGATATTATAGAATATTTAGGTGAAGATTCATTTAGAGATTATATTAGAGATGTGATGATTGATAAAATTATATAATCAAAAATATTAATTAATTAACTTTTCTAAAAACTAACTTACATGTTAAATTATGACTTAATTGTCTTATAAAATTAACTGTAGCCTTCACTTTGTGTAAAAGAGGGGCTTTTTTGATTAATATAAAATTGTGGTTTTCTGTTATATACATCAAACCAGCATAATCTGGAATTTCGTTAATATCCACCAAACCTTCAGGAACTACAAAATAAAAATAATTAGAAGTGAGATATATAGTATCTTTAACTTTTTGATTATTTTCTTTAATCATCTTATATTTTGTGCATTTTCTTTCAAGCATTAATTTATGTTTTTTCTTCTTGAAATCTGCTTTGAAATCAGACCTAGATATTTTAACTTCATATTCATATATATAATTTGATTTACTGACTGATATAACATCACACTCTGATAAACCATAACCAGTAAAATGAGTAGTAATAGGAGAATGTCTTTTTTCATATAAATGTGATACTAATGATGATTCTATATTTTTAGATATACTATTATCTCTTTTTATTTTATTTAATGTTTTCTTAATTGACATATTTTATATATAAATAAAAACAAACTTAGTTAAAAAAATATATACAATTCTAAACAAATCTAATATTTTAATAAATATGATGATAATAAAAATAAAAAATAAAATATGAACATGAGATATTACAAATTGGTAAATAATGAGTTGCAACAAGCTCCAACTAATCTAACAATAGATGGCATAGATGTTATGTATCCAACAGAAGAACAATATTTATCTCAAGGATGGAAACCATTATTGATTGCAGAAAGACCTATAGCCAATAAATATTATAGAATTTTCCCATTTTATTCTGAAACTGAAACAAATATAATTCAAGAATGGGAGAATAGAATAGTTGAACCAATAGATAAACTGAAAACAATGAAATTAATAGACTTAAAATCATATGATAAATCTAATGAGGTTAATTCTTTTTCTATTAATGGTATGAATATGTGGTTAGCTAAAAATGATAGAGCTGCTTTAATGTATTCTATTGAAAGTGAGGAAGCTATGGGTTTAACAATGACATCTATATATACTTCTAGTATACCCTCAAATATATTGGAAATGCCTACCACAACAGCTAAGTTATTTTTACAAGCTTTGGAAGTATATGCTAAGCAAGCATATGGTGTAACTCAAGAGCATCAAAATACTATAGTAGGCTTAACCGCTTCAGAAGATGTGGTTGAATATCAATTCAATACTGGTTATCCAGATAAAGTGGCATTTGTGTTGTAACAAGTCCCTTAAAAACACTTTTGTTGAAGATAATAAAATAGATTATTTAATAAAATCATTTTCAATATTATTAGTTTTGAAAAATATGATGAAATATGTGATTCTTTTGATATTTTTTATCAAAAAATGGTGGCTCAGATTAATAATTTTAATATATAAAAATAAAAAAATCAATGATAAATCTAAAATACTTAAAAGATATGCTCTTATATGAAATGAAAAGAGTATATAGAAAACCTATGAATACTAAGTTAGTTTTTGAAGATAGTTACGAAACTAATATAACACTAAATAAAGATTTGTGGAGGGTGGAAAATAATATAAGATGGTGGTCTTCTGAAAAACAATTTTACATAGACTCACCAAAGACTATTTTTATCAAAGATGGTTTATTAAATATAAGATGTTTTTATAATAAAAAATCAAAAAGAATTGAATCATCATACTTACATACAAAAAATAAAAATAATATTAAGTATGGCTCAATTGAAATTGAAGCAAAATTACCAGATACAAATATGAAAGATATATTTGCATATATATGGATGATGCCTGAATACTCAGGTTCACCTTGGCCACTTTGTGGTGAGATTGATATAATGGAATATAATACAAGATTTGATAATATAATTAATACAAATTTACATAAAGTTGATGGTGGTATAAAAATTAAACATCATTGTAATAATCTATCTTCAGAGATACATAAATTTAGAATTGATTGGTGGGAAAACGCTATTGAATTTTTTATAGATGGTAAAAGAAAATTTACATACTATAAAAGTAAAAATAATTGGCCTTTCTATAAACCTTATTACTTAATTATGAATCTTGCTTATACTAACAGTGAAATAGATAAAAATTTTGATACTACTTTTTATATAAAAAAAGTAACAATGAAACAAAAAATATAATGAAATTAGTTTGTATAAAAGATTTTTCAGCACTTTCAATCCATTCTAAACTTGTTTTTTTTAAGTCTGGTAAGTGCTACGATAGTATAGAAGAATTTTTTTGTAGTACTTGTCTTATGGTGAAAGATGGAGTTGGTAATTGTTGTCTCTTTTATGTAGATGATGAAAATAATGAACATTATATGTATAATTATTTTGAATCATTAGAAATTAATAGAAATAAAAAGTTAAACATTCTTAAAATATAACTACATACTTTGTAGTTATATTTTTTTTGTTGTATCTTTGCTTTCTAAATATAATATGGAAGATGAAACTTCAGATTTAGATAAATGATAATATGTTATTTGTTACAATTAAAAGAAACAATAGATTGAAAAATTAGGATTATAACAAACAAACAATAGTATTTTTAATATATATATTAAAGCACAATATAGATTATTTATTGTGTTTTTAATTATAAAAATAAAAAAGTTTATGAATGAAAATGAATTAAACATAGAAATAAAAAAAGAAAGCATTTTAAAAGAACTTGCTGAACGCATTGCAAAAGAAATGAAAGAATATGTTATAAAATATGGAAATGAAATAAACAATGAAAGCCAAAAAGTAGTATGAAAATTGCAATAGATTTTGATGGCACTTGTGTAACTCATGATTATCCATTTATTGGTAAAGATATAGGAGCTATTCCAATATTAAAAGAATTAGTAAATAAAGGACATAAACTAATTTTATTTACTATGAGGTCAGGTAATGAGTTAGATGATGCTATAAATTGGTTTAGTAAAAATGATATTCCTTTATATGGAATTCAATTTGATCCTGATCAAAATAAGTGGACTAATTCTCCAAAATGTTTTGCTAATTTATATATTGATGATGCTGCTCTTGGTGCACCTTTGAAGTATGATAAACTAATAAGCGATAGACCATTTATAGATTGGAGTTTGGTAGATAAATTAATGAAATAAAAAAATGAGAGCAAATGCTCTCTTTTTTATTTCACTATTCTCCAATGTTTTCTTAAACTTTGTTCTAAACTAGGATATTTTGTTTTATTAATTTCCTTCAAAAAAGAAATAAAATTAGTAATATTGATTGTTCTATTATTTATAATATTGCTATTATTGAATAATTCTATTTTTGTTTTATCTTGGAAACAATACCACAATGGATATATTGGATTGTTATTACAAATAAAATCTTGATATAATAATGGAAAAAAATCAAATGATATCAAATCATTATTTGATATATCTAAATTTTTATATATTACACAATTCAAGTATTTTAAGTCATATATATGATTATTTTTACAAATAAAATTTCCCTCTACTTTATTAGGTGCATACTGTAATGAGCTTAGTTCATTAAAAGAGCAATTAAAATCACCTTTAATTGATATTGGAGAATTTGATAGAGATTTTAATTGATTGGCACTACAATCAAAATTACCACTTATATAATTAAATTTAATTGGTATTTTAATCAATTTCATATTTTTTAGATTTACATTTTCATATACATTAATACTATTATCATTATTGATGGTAAAATTATTAATATTATATTTTCTACATAATGTAATTAATTGTTTCCTTTCTTCATCTTTATGAAGTTGTTCCATTTCTATGATATATTTCATAAACTATATATTAAAATAAAAAAGGATCATAATGAATATAATCCTTTATTGTTAAAAACTATGTTTATGATTTTTTTAATTCTTCTTGGATCATTTTCATTTCTGGCTTAAATCTACTCAGAAACTCAAATGTTATAGTATCATTAGTTATATCTAAACGATCTAATATAGATAATAGACATTCTTTCATATCTTCTATAGATAGACTTCTTAGATTAGTTTCTAACTCATCTAATTCTTCACAATTTAATTTAGATGTTTCAATTTCCATTAATTTTTCTTTCATATTTCTTTTTAATTTAATTAATTATTATTAGATTACAAATATATAACTTTATTTTTATATCACCAAATTTTTTCAATATTATATTTATTTTAATTTATTTATTTTATAATCTCTTATATATTGGTTTGGATTAATATTAATTAAAGTAACTTCTTTTAATAAAATATTTTTCTCTAATGTAAGCTTAATATATTGTTCGATTTTATCTAAAATAATAGGTAATAGATCTTGTAAATATTTATGTTCAATATTTATTTGAAAATCATGTAATTCAATATGAGTATAATATTCATAATTAGTAATAATAAAATAGAATTCCCCATTATTATATACTACATTTTCTTTATATTCACAATTTAATGAATATTTATCATTATGTTTTTGTAAGCATTGATTTATTATTTTTTCTATCATTGATAATTGATTTATTATGAAATATAAACATTGAGTCCAATTGGATAAATCTTAATATTCTTATCAAAACTTTTCTTTTTGGTTATTAAATTACAATTAAAAATTTCATTGTTATATTTATATTTCAATGAGTATAATTTATAACCTAAAATATAAATAGGTATAATTATAAAAAGGTTATCTTTATTAATAATAAATCTATTCATTTCAACTAAAGAAACATAATCTCCATTAGCTTTATACTTTTCTATATTATCCATTGTTAATTTAGATAAATACAGAGATATTAAGAATAGAATAATTCCAATAAATGGATTTATTATCAATATTATTGGTGATAATGTCAACATTATAAAGGTAGTTTTGGCTGGTAATTTTAAGTAATCCATATTTTTTATTTTTAATTTATTTTGGTTGAGTATATACCTAAAATACTACTAACAAAGAATGTATAAAAACATTAGGTACAGTTTAATTTAATTTATAATTTTTTATGGTTTCTTGAAGAATCTCCTTCAATTAGTGCAAAGATATAATATTATTTTCAAATAACAAAATAATTAAGATTTTTTAAGATTCTAATTGTTCTAATTTATAATTTCTATAATAGATTTGCCACTTAGTATCAATATTTGACCAAAATAATACTTGATTGTTTTTTCTCCAAGTGAAAGCAACATAGATTAATTTATTAGGATCTTTTGTATTTTGTATTAATTTTTTTATTGTTTTCCTATCCTTTGTTCCATATATTTTTAATCTCTCTATAAAGATATTTTTTATATTTTCCTCAGTTAAATATTTTATAAAGACTTCCTTTAATTTAGTATTCATATTTGCAAATATAATATTAAATTATTATATAAACAAATTCTATTAAGTTAGTATAATTATTATGATTATAAATAATTTTTATGTTGGAGATAATTTAGAATTGATGAAAGAAATTAGTGATGAATCAATTCAATTAATTTACACAGATCCTCCTTATAATAGTGGTAGAAATTTTGGTGATTTTATGGATAAATACCCATCTTTATATAGTTATACTTATGATTTTATAAAACCAAGATTAATTGAGATGAAAAGAATACTTAAAAAAGATGGTGTTATTATATTCCATGTAGAACCTAAAATTTCACATTATATAAGATTAGTTATGGATGAGGTTTTTGGTATTAACAATTTTCAAAATGAAATAATATGGAAAACTGGTGGTAATATGAAAAGTTCTAAAAAATTACAACGTTATCATGATAATTTAATAGTATATTCAAAATCAAAGAAATATATTTATAATCAAATTAATTTACCATATGATGAAGCATATAAACAAAAAAATACAATAAGAGTAGATGAGGTTGGTGAGTATATAACAACTGCTGCTCATTATAACCAACCTGATATAATACAAAGACCTAATATGAGATATAATTGGAATGGTCACTATAAACAATGGCATGTACTTGAAAACACTATGAAACAATTACATGATAAAAATAGACTATATTATAATAAAGATGGAATTCCAAGATTTAAGAAATATCTACATGAAATGGATGGTTTGCCTATAAGAGATCTTTGGACAGATATTGGTACAATTCAAAGTAAAGAAAAATTAGATTATGCTACACAGAAACCAGTTAAATTACTTGAAAGAATTATTAATATTTATTCAAATGAATGTGATTTAATAATGGATCCATTTGCTGGTTCAGGTTCACTTGGTAGAGCAGCTATTAACACCAATAGAAATTATCTATTATTTGATATTAAAGATAAAGCAAAGGAAATTTTTTATAAAAAGAAAAGCACTTAGATAAATCTAAGTGCCTTCTTATAATCAAAAAACAAACAAATGCACATATAATGTGATTTCAAATGCAAATATACAAATATTATTTGGATTTACCAAATAATTTGTGATATTTATTTCATTTATTTTACAAAGTGCTCAACATCAATTATTTTAATATTGTCTGTAAAAGCAACATATATAGTATCTTTCATATTACCTGTATGTACACTATCAACAAAAGCACCATTAACATTTATATCAGAGAAAAATTCAGATACTTCTTTTTATTATCAAATACAGATTCTAAATATTCATATAAACTACCAAAAGTCCAATAATCATAACTATAATATTCAGATCTATATTTACTTAATCCTTCAATAAAACCAATTATTGAAATATATTTTCATAAAATATTAAGTTTCTGTAATTTTTTATTTCTTATATATCGTAGATATAAATCTTTAAAATTTTCACATTCTCTTATTGCCTGATTAAGCTCAATAAAATGTAAATTACTAATAGTTTCATCTAAAGATTCTTGCATATTATAATAACTATATGAACGCTTAAATATATTTAATTGCTCAGGTTTAGCAAATAATAATAATTCTTTTAGATATTCTCTTTTAGTCATATACTTTATATTAAAATTCTAATGATTTTCATCATTAGAATTTAGATTTATATATTTTTATTAATTGTTTCTATTAACATACTCTTAGTTTGAGCACCAACCATCCTATCTAATAATTTACCATTTTTAATAAATAAAAGAGTTGGTACATTTCTAATTGAATATTTATTTACAATATCATTATTTTCCTCAATATCCACTTTACCTATTACTACTCTATTTGAGTATTCATTATGTAATTCATCTATAATTGGTGATAATTGTTTACATGGACCACACCAAGTGGCTGAGAAATCAATTAATACTAATTTATCTGTTTTTAATACACTTTCAAATGTATCATCTGTAATGTTTAGAGCCATATTTTTTATTTATTATATCAAATATTATCAGATTGTTTATAAATAAATAATTTTTATGTTGGTTTAGTGTGTATTTGTAGTATTCATAGAATTAGTAACTATTTTGGATCATATACAATCAAAATGATTGGTATTCTGATATATAAACTATATGACCTTTTATTGTCATTTCTATATACCTTTGTTAAAAATCTTCTTAATTAAATATTTATTATTATCATTAACAATACATGGATTACTAACTTTAATAGAATAGGTAAAATTTCTTTTTATTCCAGTATATATCATATTCCTAAATTGTTAATCTTAAAATCTCTGAAGTAAACATTTAGTTCTTTTGAATTATCAATCCACTCTTTTTTTATTTTATCATATGCTCCATACCAATGAAATAGATGATAAAAACTAGTACAACTTCTAATATATTGATCTATGTTTAGATTATTAATTTGTAAATAAGAATGAAAATCTTCTTCTAATTTTTTCCAATTTAGAAAAGTTAGAAGAATTTTTTTATATAATCTATGTGATTCATTCATATTTAAGAAATATTCTTTAGGATAGTATTTTTTTTCACCTTTTTCATTTTTAATATAGAAATTTTTAACATATGTATTAAGTCCATTTGAAAATCTTTCAATATCAAGTATAATATATATCTTATTTTTAATCAAATTATCTTCATTTGTTTTAGATACTATATAATCATATATTTTATACATATTATTTTTTATTAATTTTTTTTGTGAATTATATAGGTGATAACACCATGTATATTAATTATGCAAATATACAATATTTATTTAATAAACAAAATAAAAATTCATTATATAATCTCAAATTAAAAATATTTAACATATGGAGAGCATAGTATTAGTGCAACAAGAAATGAAAACAATTGAAAATCAAATTAAGATTTTATTATTAAATATCAACAAGATGGAAGATTATTATTTTAATAATTAACTTATAGTATTATTTATCATATAATTTATATGGCCGAAGTAAAAACAAGTAGAACTAAAAAGAAACAACTAGGACAATTTATGACACCAATTGAAAAATGCAATGAAATATTAAATGATTACATTTTTCAATTGGATGATAAAATACTAGAACCTTCCTTTGGAAGTGGTAATTTTATATTAACTTTAATAGATAAATTTTTACCATTATATAGTGGAACTATTCAAGATAAATTAGATTTAATATTAAAATTTAATATATTTGGATGTGAATATGATCCTATACAATATGATTTATGTATTAATAATATTAAAAATAAATATGGTTATTTTCCATTAGATAATAATCTATACTTGGGTGATTATTTTACTTATAATACTGATATTAAATTTGATTACATAATAGGAAATCCACCATTTGGTGGTACTATCGATCCTAAACTACAAAATAGTTTAGATAAACTTTATGGTAAAAGAAACAATATGAAAATAAAAAAAGAAACATATTCTTTTTTTATGATTAAATCCTTAGAATCATTAAAAGAAAAAGGTGAATTAATATTCATATTATCTGATACCTTCTTAACTATAAAAACTATGAAAGGATTAAGATATTATTTATGTGATACTGGATATAATATTATTAATAAATTAGATTATTTTTCAGATGAAACTAATTATCCTATGATAATAATAAAACATTATAAATCATTGAATAAGAATTATATAACATTGGATAATGTGAAAATATCATATAAGAATATGAAGATTACAGATAATTTCTCATGGTCAATTCAAAATGAATATATTAAATATTTTAATAATGAATTATTATCTGACTATGTAATTGGTAGTGGTGGAATGACTACTGGTAAAAATGAATATTTTTTAAGAGATATTAATGATAATAAAATAATAGAAGAATATGATTTTAATTTCTTTGAAGATCCAATTACATTAAAAAATGAAATATCAAGAGCTAAAAATAATATTTTATCAGATAAAAGAAAATATGAAATATCTGAACTTGAAAAGAATGGTGTTAATAGACGTAATGTTAGTATAACTAAGAAAAATAATGAGATCATTGAATTACCCAATGATAATTATAGATATTATAATAAAGCAACTAATGAAATATTATATTCAAAACCAACAACTGTTATATATTGGAAAGATGATGGAGATGCATGTTATACATATAAGAAAAATGGAAATTGGTATTTAGGTGGTGTGGGTGGTAAATCTTTCTTTGGTAAAGAAGGTATTACTTGGCAATTAATATCAAGTAGAATAAAAGCTAGGTATTTACCAAATGGTTATATAATAGATAATGGATCACCTATTATAATATTGAAGGATTGTGTAAATAAAGATGAATTATTTTTTATTTTAGGATGGTTACTTACAGATTTATGTAATGATATTTTGAAGAAAGTAATTAATCATACTAAAAATATTCAAAGTAAAGATATAGAAAAATTACCATATCCAAATTGGGTGAAAAAAGAAACTAAATTAGAAATAGTTAAAATAGTTAAAAAATTAATACTAGATAAGAAAAATGGATTAGAGGTTAATATATCTATATTAAATACTTTATATAAAAAAGAGAGTTAAAAATTAACTCTCTTTTTTATTGCCAATTTTTAATTTCCTTTTGTATTTTTTGCATTTGTTTCAGGTTATACTCATAACCTTTTTGTAATAATATTTTAGACCACTCTTCTCTACCAACATCTGTATATTTCATTTCCTTATTATTATCTAAGATTTGCAATTGTCCTTTTCCTAAAGAACCTATACTTAAAACAGACCAATCCAATTGCCATATATATTTAATATTTATATTTTCTATTACAATTTTATTGTCTATTCTTTTATAATCTATAAATACATATGATAAAGTTATTTTAGAGTCTAATAATAATTTACGTAATCTATCTATTGATATTAAATTAGGCATTGAAAATCCACTTTCTTGTATATGATGTGTTTTTACATCAAAACAATTAGTAGTATCTGATACTAAGCAAAAATCTTCAATTGATCTTTTTGATTTAGCTGGTAAATATATATCAGTGTATTCATCTTTAGCTAATTTACAACATTTATATTCAATGATATCAGCAACTGATCTTTGTTGTAAAGATGTGTTTATAGTAAAATCTTTTAAGTTATTTTTTAAAAATATTTCTATTTCTTCGTTATTCATAATACAAATATATAATATATTTTTAATATAACCAAATATTTTTAATAAAATATTAACTTTTCTGAAATTATTTCTATTTCAAGTGAACTAAATTAAATAATTTACTATAATCAATAAAAACAAAAATGAATAAAAAAATTCACAATATAAATAGAAATGCTTTATTGGGTATTTTATTTGCAGATAAACATAATTTATCTGGTGTTGAAGTAGGCACATTCAAAGGTGAGTTCTCAAGAGAGATTTTGAGTCATGATAATGTTATTAATTTATATATGGTTGATGTCTGGAGACCTTTATCCAGAGAAGAATATGATGATTTTTCCAATCATGAAAATTATACTGATGTTTATAAAGAAGCTATGGAAAATATAAATGATTTTGTAGAAAGAGCTCATATGTTAAGATGTAGAAGTAATGTGGCTTGTAATTTGTTTGCAGATGAATCCTTAGATTTTGTATACATAGATGCCAATCACACATACCAAGGAGTTAAAGATGATATTAATTGTTGGTATAGTAAAGTCAAGAAAGGTGGTATATTATTTGGACATGATTATCTAAAAATAGATTTTGGTGATGATAAGGACGTACCAATATATGCATGGAATCCTTATATAGGGCAAACAGGTGATGATTCTAAATATATAGGTATGTTTGGTGTAAATCCAGCCATTGATGAATTTACTCAACAATATGAATATGAACTTAATATAACTGATGAATTTGCAGGCACTTGGTGGATTATTAAAAAATAAAATTCAATTTATTTGGTAGATATAAAAAAAAATCATATTTTTGCAAACATGAATAGAGATGATATACAATTCGATTTAGAAACATTAATTACACATGGACAATGTAGTACATTTGGTCTATGTATTACATTGAATGATGAGTTTGTATTAATGTTACAAGAACAACAACAACAACAACAACGTGAAAAAAAAATTAATAAATTATTAAATGAATAGATGTGATAATCATATGTATCAATGATGATGAAATGAAATATAGTAATTTACATAATTTTTTAACAATTGGTAAAAAATATAAAGCTTTGAATGATCCTTCTGAATTTGAAGATGTTGAAGTTTTGATCTATTGTGATAATGGTAGAAAAATATATTATAATCATATTAGATTTATACCATTAAAAGATTTTAGGAAAAATAAATTAGATAAATTAAATATTAAAAATTAAGATTATGTGTAAAATTTGTGAAAAAATCAGTATGAATACTGAGAAATATGTTGATTTAGGAAATCATATTTATATAGGTAGATATGAAGATGAATTTTATCTGGATTTTGGAAATCCAGATAGAGTATTTAGTGATAAAAATATAATAATGATTACACATTGTCCTATGTGTGGTGATAAATTAAAATTTCAGAACTTAACAAATATAAATTATCCATATAATCATTAATATCATCAAATATGGTACAACTTTCCACAGTTATTGAAGTAGATTCTTTTATATTATTTTTGAAAGATAATAATGCTTATGATGAGTATGTGTTCTATTGTCAAATGGATATATTAGATATTATAAATTCATTATTATATATGAAAGATATAAATTTTGTAGGTGGTGCTTTCTATTGGCAAAAATCATCAACTATTAATTGGTTAGATATAAATGAAAAATGGCTGCGTCAAAAAGATTATTATTATGTGCAATATAAACGAGATAAATTATTAAGAAAAATTTTATGACAAGAATTAATATAGGTGCAAATGTGAAAACATTAACAGATGAACATTTACTTACTGAGCATAGAGAAATTAAAAGATTACCTTCAGTCTATAAAGATAGAATTAATAAGATTGGTAATATAGGTACTATACCTAAAAACTTTATTTTAGGAAAAGGTCATGTTTTGTTTTTTATAGATAAACCAGATCTAACTAAAAGTAGGTATATAGAAATATATAATGAATGCATTAATAGAGGTTTCAATGTCCAAAATTATATAGATAATTGGGATTGTTATGAAAATAAAAAAACATCAGATTATACTATAAATGAAAGTGATAAAAAAATAATTCAAGAAAGAATTACCGAAAGATTAACAAAATCAAATAAAAAAGAATGGCATTATTATAGGAAAGTTATATCCAAAGAAAAGGCAATTAATATATTATATAATAATTATGAAAGTTATTTGCATAGATAATACACTACTTGAAAAAACAACACTGATTATAGGTAAAATATATGATGTTATAACAATTGATATATCAAATAATGGAGAACAAATGTATACTATTGATGTGGGTAAATTTATTGGCTCATATAAGACAACAAGATTTATAGAATTATCTACATTTAGAGATGAAAAAATTGAACAAATATTAAATACTTAATTATGAATAAAACAAAACCAGCATTAGTGAAAGTTGAAGATCCAATTCAGCGAAAAGAATTAATAGACTTTTTATCTACACATGATATTAGACATGTATTATTTTCAGCAAGATATAATTATGGTGTCTATATAAAAGCAAACTATTATGATATAAGTTCATCAGATAATCCAATAATAAGTGATGATTTTGTAGATTGTGGTACAGACATAGAAAAGTTTAAGAAATATATCAAAACTAAATAAAAATATTATAATGAAAGTTGTTTGTATAGATAATTCAAATTTAGAAGACTCAGGGCTTGTGGTTGGTAGAATATATAAAGTTCTGTATATAATTAAATCTAAGGTTAATCATAATGTGATTTTATGTGTAATTGTTGTGAATGATGTTAATAAAGTTTATGCTATTACAAGATTTAAACTTTTATCTAAATTTAGGAATGAAAAAATTAATAAATTATTAAATAATTAATTATGAATTATAATATATATTGCCCCTTTTGTAAAGAAAAATTAATAATAACTCATCAAGATTATTATGAATCATTAGTTGAACATACAACTGATAGTGATGTATCATTAAAAGATGGCTATCAATGTATAAATCATGATTGTGTATCAAATAAATTGACATTAACATGGGTTGAAACTGGTGAAATATTTACAACTTTCCCAAATTTCCCATCAAGAAATATTAATTATGAACAATTAGATTATTTCATTAATTTATATAAAGTCGATAGTGAATTATATGCCTTAAATTCTTGGTATTACTATTATAATAATGGTTGCCAATTAATAAAAAAATTAACTATTAATTTCAAATTATTAAATTATAGATTTACTTTATATCCAAAAAAAATAGGTGGTGAAAATATAAAATATAAATATAAACCTAATATATTTAAGTGGAAATTGAATATAAGAAAAGAAAAATCTTATGGGTGAAAGTTACTATAAATTATCACCAGATAAAAAGACTTTAATTGGTATTAATGATGATGTGATAGATGCTATTTTACCAGATACTGTTGTTATTATAAAAGATGATGCAATTGTACGTAATTCTAAATTAGAAACTATATATGGTGAAAATGTATTATGCATTGAAGAGAGAGCATTTGGTTATTGCTCCAAATTATATTCTATAAAATTTCCCAAACTAAAACTAATTGAACCATGTGTTTTTTATAGTTGTTATAATCTCACTGAAATAAATATACCTAATATCAAGTATATAGATGATTGTGCTTTTGCTTATTGTAAAAAATTGAAAAATATTAATTTTTTGAATGTCTTAACAATTGGCAATGGTAGTTTTTGGAATTGTAAAGAAATAGAAAATGTTAATATGCCTATTGTAGAATATATTGATAGAAATGCTTTTGATAGTTGTATAAACTTAAAATCAATTTTAATAAATGATAATACTAAAATAGGATTTGATACTTTCGATAATTGTCCTAATTTATTTTATATTAGTAAACCTTTAATTGAAGAAGAATTGATAAAAGTATTTCGTAGTAAAATAAATGTTAATCAATATATTAGATTAAAAAGAAATACAATTATAGATAATTTATTTGGTGATGATAAAAAATAATTGTATATTTGCAAAAAAATAAATATTATGATTTGTTATAATAGATATAAGGAAAAAATAATCATTGATAAAAAATCAAATGATTTATATGAATTAGAAATGAATCTACAATTTTGTAGATGTGGTTATGATGAAAATGATCTTCTTAATATGGTTGATCCAACCGGTGGTCCTTATATAAGTGTTGGCTTATTTGATATGGGTTATTTCAATAAAGAATGGTCTGGTGATATAGTAAAAGAAATTATTATAGAAAACAATATAATAACACTTAAAACTGAAAAACTTTAATATGGTGGGAATTTGACAACAATCAAGCAATAAGCAGATAATTTGATATATGTAATTTTGAGAGGGGAACATTAAACGAGGTAAGAAAATATCAAAAGAACATAAAGCAATTTTCCAGAAGAATTAGTTGAAAAAAATAATTACTATTTTCACAAATGAAAATGATATTATATATGATCCATTTGTAGGTACAGGTAGCAATAGTTGCTAAAAGAGATTCAATCGTAACTATATTTGCTCAGAGATAAGTCATAACTATTGTGAGATTATTGAAAATAGATTAAGAGATAATTAATAAAAATTAAACATAATGAATAGAGAAAGATATTATAACAAAAAAACAATTTGGAAAGTAATAGTTAAGGATACACAAATAAGTGATTTTTATCGTTTTAAGAAGAAAACAATATTTGATAGACTATTTAATAAAGATACTAATTATATTGTTGATATGTTTTATGGTATTACACATGATAAATTTACTATAGAAGAGTTCTTAAAAATGTCTAATGCTTTTTATATTAAAGACAATGAGGTATATGTAAAACCACATGTGAAAATAATTTTCACTAACAAAGAGGAAGAAGAATTTTATTTTAATACTTTAATAGAAGCACATAATTATAAGAATAGTATTATAGATGATAACTATGATGAATATTAATTATTTAACAATAATTTAACATAAAAATCATAAAAAAATAATCTTCTTTGATATATATTAAAAGAAAATTATAATATGTAGGTAAAATCAAAAGATCTTAAAAAGATACTTGGCTTATAATATGATACTTTTTTTAGTTGTAAATCTTTGAAAACAATTAAAACATAGTTTTTATGATGAAAATGAATATAATATTTTTCTAAAAAATAATAGAAATAATAAATTGAAACAAATATTATAATAAAAAAGACTTAGATTGAACTAAGTCTTTTTTATTTACTATTAAAAAAGTCCAATTAATAGTATCAATAAGAATACAAATCCTATCACAATAACCAATAAACAACCCTTAGCTCCAGTTTTGAATATATCTAATAAAGTTCCAGTTAAAAAATTAAAACTGAAATTAGTAAAGGTTCTAATTATAAAATATACAAAAATCAACCCAAGTATAAATGTTAACATAATATTATATTTTTAAGTTTACTGCAAAGATACTACAAAAAAATTAATTGAGCAAATAAATATCTATGATTTATATATTTTTAACTTTCCATTTTTATCTATGGTATATTTTATATCATTCTTAGTACAAAAACCATCACCATTATAAAAATTTTGACATCTGTAATGCTATTCCAACTTTCATAATAGCCATATTTTAATAGATGGACTATTGAAACAACTTTTATCAAGACCATAAGATAAAAGACATAATTATTTATGTCTTTCTTAATTAATGTTAAATATTTGGTGATGTAAATTATATATTATATCTTTGCAAAAATAAAAAATTATATAATGTATAAAGAAATATATGGAGACCTCATTAAATTATCATTGAATAAACAATTTGATGTTATTGTTCATGGTTGTAATTGTATGTCTATTATGAAAGCTGGAATAGCATTACAGATGTCAAAAACCTTTAATACAAATAAATATAAACAAGAATTAATTGGTCCAGATATCAATAAATTAGGTAATATTGAATATGAAAATTTTGCAATAATCAACCAAACTTTTTTTAATATAAATTATGGTGAAACAAATTTACATGGTGATGAATTTATATTATCAGTAGTGAATGCATATACTCAAATTAAACCAGGTAAATTCTTAGATATAGAAGCATTAAAATTATGTCTCAGAAAAATTAATATTTTATTCGAAGGAAAACATATTGGGTTACCACAGATAGGTTGTGGTATTGCTGGTGGAGATTGGCAAATAGTAAAAAAAATAATAAAAACAGAATTAAAAAATTGTAAGGTATCTATTGTAATTTATAATTAATATGACAAAACAAGAATTTTATGATAAATATTATCATATAGGAACAAATTTATATGATATACACCACGATGATGATGAAAAATTATGTAAAATATCACAGATTTGTAATGAAATGGATATCATTATAAAATATGATAATATTATGTATTTAATAATGAATGATTATTTTATAGAGATTAATAATTATGATTATGAAAATTTTATATCTGATTATGAACAATATAAAAAAGATGAGACTAATAAAATAAATTGCTTACCAAATATAGACAATGTTAAGAAATGTATAGAATTATACAACTTATTTGGTTTCAATGTAGAATTAAGTGATGAATTAATAAAAAATAAAGATAGAAAATTTAAGATATATCTAAATAAGGAATTAATAAAGGATTTTTCAAGTGCCAAAAATGAACTAACCTTAGAAAAAACCCCTAAGATAATTAAGGAAATAATTATAGATCTTGAAATTAACCATTCTAAAAATAATTAGTTGAATTTAATTCAATGTGATATAGTATTAGTTTAGTAAATGTAAATAAATTAAACATATTTAATAATCAATAAATAATAAGATGAAAATTAAATTAAAAAGAAAATCTATTAATAAGTATGTAGTTCTACCTTATAGTAGTTTTAAGGAATTGTATTTAGACACTAACATAAGACCACATATTTCATTACATAAAGAATATGTAGTGAGATGTTATGAAGGTGATTCAGATTTTTGGACATCAATACATTATTTTATTTTATTAGATTCCAGATATATTTTAAGTGGATTTAATAATACAAAATATAATGGATATGGTTGGTTGCCTATTGAATTTTATGATGAAAATGTTCTACATAAAAATCTACGAAATGAAAGATATGGTAGAACATCTAATATTAATTTATGTGTAGAACAATATCCTAAAGTAGATAAATATAATGATTATGAAAATATAAAATATCATTATGAAATATGTAGAGAACATGAATTGAAAGTAATAGAAGAAGAAAATAAATTACACACTGGTTGGGGTTCTGGTGAAGAAATTAATAACATACCTTCTCCAAAATATATAGAAACTAATGTATATTATGGTTTCATCACAGGTGAATATTATAAGAGATTACTTGAAAATAATAAAATAAAAGAAGAAAAAAAAGAAATTAGATATAATAAAATTAGAAAATGGACACATGGATTAATTGATATATCTATAGTGTAAAAATATTTATTATAAATATGATAATATGTGTGATAAGCTCATTATTGAAAAAAATAAAATAATAAAAGCATATAAGGATGTTGATATAATAGATGAAACTAATATTAAATATATTAGTAGATGTGCTTTTGAATTATGTAGAGAATTAAAATATGTGAATATTCCAAATGTTATTAGATTAGGTCCAGTAGCTTTTCGTAGTTGTTTTATTTTAACCAATATAAATATACCAAAAGTGAAAGAAATATGTGAAGCAACGTTTCAACATTGTGTAAGTCTAGCACATATAAATTTACCCAAAGTAGTTAAAATAGGTAGAGACACTTTTTATAATTCTGGTTTAATTAGTATAAATATACCAAAATGTAAAGAGATAGATAAAGAAGCTTTTGGGTGTTGTGAAAACTTAAGTATGATTAATTCAAACCTATCTGAAGAACAACTAATATTTGCATTAGGAAGTGAAGAACATTATAAAAACTATTTAATTAGAAATAGAGAATATAAAATAAACAAGTTATATGAAGAAAAATAACATAACTAATTTTTATTGTGAAAATCAGACATTGATTTCAGTGGATAGCAATGTTATAATATTTGATATACCAGAAGGTGTTGTTAGAATAACACCATGGTGTTTTAGTGATTGTAAATATTTGAAAAAAGTAACCATACCAAAAACAATGAATTTCATTAATTATCATTCTTTTGAAAATTGTTCAAATTTAGATAATATGATAATACCAAAAAATGTAAATAGTATATTGAATTGGGCTTTCAATGGATGTGAAAAATTACAAAATGTAATTATACAAAATGATAATACTGAAGTTGGTTATGGTGCTTTTAATGAATGTTATAATCTAACTTATATTGAATCAAAATTAACTAGGAAAGAATTGTTGAAAGCATTTGGTGATGATATAAAACAATATAATAATTATTTACAAAGAAATAGAGATATTAAATTAAATAAATTATTTAGATACAAATTACAATAAATAGTATATTTAATCTGAGAAAAATTAGGTCAAATAAATTATTTGTTGTATATTTGTATTTGTAAATTTTGAATTAAATATGGATTATAAATTAACTAAGGATGAAAAAAAATTATTATATGTAGAAAAAAATGTGAAAACATTTAGAATACCAGATAATGTACAAATAATAGGTGATAGTGCTTTTTATAATTGTACTTTATTGAAAAACATATCAATACCAGATAAAGTGACTGAAATAGGGGACAAGGCTTTTGGTAATTGTGTAAATTTACAACATATAGAAATACCAAATACTGTATGTAAAATTGGACATGGTGCTTTTCACAATTGTGAAAATTTACAATCTATAAAATTACCAAATATAACTGAAATTGAATTTGGAACATTTAAGAATTGTATAAAATTAACTAATATAATTATACCTAAAACAGTAACTAAAATAGGCAATTTAGCATTTGCTAATAGTGATATAAATAATATAAACATATCAGATGTAACTGAAATTGAATTTGGTGCATTTGAGAATTGTAGTAAATTAATTAATGTGAATATACCTAAAGTTAGAAATATAGGAAGTTGTGTATTTAATAATTGTTTTAACTTAAACTATATAAATTCATGCTTAAAATCGAGTCAATTAATTATTGCATTTGGTCTTGAGTGGGAGTATAACAATTATATACAAAGAAGTAGAAATATTAAATTAAATATCTTAGAATATGGAATATGAATTATCTGAAGATAAAAAAATATTAGTATATGTTAATTGTGATATCAATACAATTGATATACCAGATTCAGTGGAAGTAATTGGTAATTATTCATTTAGGAATAGTGCAATGAATAATATATATATACCAAATATTAAAATTATAGAAGAATGTGCTTTCAGAAATTCACATATTGAAAATATTTGCCTACCAGATGTAGTTGAATTACGTGAGTTTTCATTCAGTAATTGTGTAAATTTACACACATTGATTATTCCAAATGTGACTAAAATTAACCAGGGTGCTTTTTTAAATTGTGACAAATTAACTTATATTAAATCTAAATTAAGCAATGAACAATTAAGATTAGCTTTTAATAATGTACCTAAATATAATGCTTATATACAAAGAAATAGAGAGTATAAACTAAATAAGTTATGAAATGGATTTCAAATTATCGAAAGATGGTAAGGTATTAAATTATGTAAAACCACACGTAGTAACATTGGATGTACCAGATAGTGTGATAAAAATAGATTATTTAGCTTTTTCAGATTGTAATGAATTAATTACTATAAATATGTCTAATGTTGAGGTTATAGGAAATTCAGCTTTTTCAGGTTGTGAAAAATTAACTACAATATCTATGCCAAAAGTGACTAAAATACATAATTATGCTTTTAGTGAATGTGTTAATTTAACCAAAGTTAATTTACCTGAAGTACAAACCATAGGTGATAGATCTTTTAGTCAATGTTATAATTTATTAGAAGTAAATATGCCTAATGTAATATACATTGGTTCTTTTGCTTTTGAAGAATGTGTTAATTTAAGTGTGTTAAATATACCTAATTTTCGTAGATATTATATAGGCTTTTTAACTAAATGTGTAAATCTTTCTTATATAAATAGTAAACTGGATAAAGATCATATTGAAGCATCATTAAATAATGAAGAGAATTTTCATAAATATCTACAAAGAAATAGAGAGTATAAACTAAATAAGTTATATGGAGAATTATAAAATATCAGAAGATGGTAAAACATTATTGTGGATAAATCCAAGTTACATAGATGTTGAGATACCATATGGTGTAACTACTATAGGTAGTAGAGCTTTTAATAATTGTCGTAGTTTAAGTAATGTGATAATTCCTAATTCTGTTACTAAAATAGAAGAAAAAGCTTTTAGTAGTTGTTTATTTATACGAGAAATAAACATACCTAATAGTGTAACTGAAATACAATATGGTACTTTTGCACATTGTATAAATCTAAAAAATGTAAATATATTAGGTTCACCTATGATAGAAGATTCTGCATTTGATTCATGTTTTAATTTATATACAGTAAATATGCCAAATGTGTCTGAAATTGGAAATGATGTTTTTGTTAATTGTTATATTATATCAAATATCAAATCAAAAATAATAGAAGAAAATTTAATATATGCATTTTATAGTGAAAAAGAGTATTACAATTATTTACGAAGAAATAGAGAATATAAACTTAAAATTTTAGATGAAGGATTATAAATGACAAATGTAGATATACCAAATGTAATTGGATATAATGCTTTTCATAATTACCATCGTATAATTAACATAAATTCTAAATTGATAGAGGAACAATTGTTATTTACTTTTGGTAGTAAAGAACAATATAATGTATATAAACAAAGAAATAGAGAATATAAATTTAATCAAATATTTAATGAGTAATTATAAACTTGTGAAAGATGGTGAAA
>Ga0265293_10000850_pt1 | contig 70413 bp, 73 predicted proteins | sample Munlanlewell138R_FD_192505 | JGI IMG/M metagenome (GOLD analysis project Ga0265293, IMG submission 192505) | Leachate microbial communities from a municipal landfill in Southern Ontario, Canada - Leachate well 138R | ecosystem: Engineered > Solid waste > Landfill > Unclassified | place: Canada... | reverse complement strand
GGGTCAGGGGCAGGCGGGTCAGGGGCAGGCGGGTCAGGGGCGGGCAGGTCAGGGGCGGGCAGGACGCGGATTCAGCCTCAGCGGCTGCCGCTGGCCTGGCCTTGCAGATGGTCGAGCAGCGCCCGGGCCTGGTGCCGGACCTGCTCCGGTGCGGTTCCGCCCGGGTGGTTGCGGGCCGCGACGGAGCCTTCGAGGGTGAGCACCTCGAAGACATCGGCCTCGATCGAGGGGTGGAAGCCCTGCAGCTCGGCCAGGCTGAGATCGGCCAGATCGCACGCCGCCTGTTCACAGTGGCGTACCGCCAGCGCCACGGTTTCGTGCGCATCGCGAAAGGGCAGGCCGCGCTTGACGAGGTAGTCGGCCAGATCGGTGGCCGTGGCATAGCCTTGCAGTGCGGCCTCGCGCATGGCCGGCGCGTGCACGGTCACGCCGCCCATCATGTCGATGAACAGGGTGAGCGTGTCGCGTACCGTGTCTACGGTGTCGAACAGGCCTTCCTTGTCTTCCTGGTTGTCTTTGTTGTAGGCCAGCGGCTGGCCCTTCATGAGCACCAGCAGAGCCAACAGGTGGCCGTGCACGCGGCCTGTCTTGCCGCGTGCCAGTTCGGGTACGTCCGGGTTCTTCTTCTGCGGCATGATGGAACTGCCGGTGCAGAAGCGGTCGGCCAGCGTGATGAACCCCATGCGCGGGCTCATCCACAGCACCAGTTCTTCGGACAGGCGCGAGACGTGTGTCATGATGAGTGCGGCAGCGGCGCAGAATTCGATGGCGAAATCGCGATCCGAGACGGCATCGAGCGAATTGCGGCAGATCTCGTCGAAACCCAGGCGGCGCGCCACCCGTTCGCGGTCGATGGCAAACGTGGTGCCTGCCAGCGCGGCGGCCCCCAGGGGCAGCCGGTTGGTGCGCCTGCGGCAATCGGCCAGCCGCTCGGCATCGCGGCCGAACATTTCGGCGTAGGCGAGCAAATGGTGCCCAAATGTAACGGGTTGTGCCACTTGCAGATGGGTGAAGCCGGGCAGGATGGTGTCCGCGTGCTGCAGGGCCAGGTGGGCCAGACTGCGCTGCAATTGCTGCAGGAGATCGATCTGCACATCGATCTCATCGCGCAGCCACAGGCGGATGTCGGTCGCCACCTGATCATTGCGCGAGCGCCCCGTGTGCAGGCGTTTGCCCGCATCGCCTATGAGCTCGACCAGGCGTTTTTCGATGTTCAGGTGCACGTCTTCGAGATCCAGGGACCAGGCAAACTGGCCCGCGGCGATCTCTTGCCGGATCTGCGCCATGCCGCCTTCGATGGCCGCCAGGTCGGCCGCGCTGATGATGCCGCAGGCGGCCAGCATGTCGGCGTGGGCCAGTGAGCCGCGGATGTCGGCGCTGGCCAGGCGCTGGTCGAAGCCGACCGAGGCCGTGTAGCGTTTGACGAGTTCGGAGACGGGTTCGGAAAAACGCGCCGACCAGGCGTGCGCCTTGTTCTCGAACTGATTGTGGGCAGAATCGGTATTGGGCATAGTGGGCGCATTATAAATGAGCAAGCTGCGTTATATTGTCAGCTTTCCGGACAGTGGCCCATTGTATGACCCCCGACGACATCCAGCAGATCACCGCCATCATCAAGCCCTTCAAGCTCGACGAGGTGCGCGAGGCCTTGTCAGAGATCGGCATCAGCGGCGTCACCGTCACCGAGGTCAAGGGTTTCGGGCGCCAGAAGGGGCACACCGAACTCTACCGGGGGGCCGAATACGTGGTGGATTTCCTGCCCAAGATCCGTATCGACGTGGTCGTGCCCGGCGATCGGGTCGATGGCGTCATCGATGCCATTTTGCGGGCTGCGCGCACCGGGCGCATCGGTGATGGCAAGATCTTTGTCAGCCCGGTGGCGCAGGTCATCCGCATCCGTACGGGGGAAAGCGGCCTCGCAGCCCTGTAGCGGCCGATTCACTGGCCAGGGGCCAGAAGCCGGGCAGAAAGTATTCGGCCACCAGCAGGGGCTGGCCCTGGCGCAAGAAAATCGAATGCCGCGCCTGTACGACATCCTGCGCGCGAGTGGCGATCCAGGGATCACCGGCCTGCCGGGCCTGCAGTTGCCCGAAGCGAAAACGGCTGCGCGTGATGCGTGCATCCCCATACAGGATATCGGCCAGCGGGTGAGAGCCCAGGCCGCGCATGGCCTTCCAGGCCCCCTGGCTGGCCAGGCGCGGGGTGAAACTGCAGGCCTGCACGGCAGGCCGGCCGCCTATGCTCATCAGGATCTCGCGCCACCAGACCGCAGTGCCCACCGGCACTCCGGCTTCATGGGCCCAGCACGCCGGCAGGGCCAGCATGGCCTCGCGCTGTACCCGCAGGGTCAGGTGGCCGAGGCGCCGCAGGCCCGCGGTGAGCGCCCCGGGTTGCTGCAACCAGGCCCGCTGCAGCGGGCCCAGGCCAGGGCGAGGCGCGGCGTGCCAGGCGCGCGGGCAGGCGACAACGGGTTTCATCGGATCGACTTCATCGGGTGGAATACAATGCGCGTCATGACGGACCGGGTACGAATCTCAAAATTGATGGCGCAGCGCGGGTTGTGTTCGCGCCGCGAGGCCGATGCCTATATCGAGCGCGGCTGGGTGCGCGTCGATGGCGCCATCGTACGCGAACTGGGCAGCAAGGCGTTGCCCGATGCGCAGATCGTGCTCGAGCGCCAGGCGGCCCGCCGCCAGGAAGAAAAAGTCACCATCATCCTCAACAAGCCGGTGGGCTACGTATCCCATCGTACCGAAAAAGGGCATCGGCCCGCCGTGGACCTCATTCGCCCCGAGAACCAGCAGCGCGGCCGTGGGCCTGCGTTCGATGCGGCGCATCTGCGCGGCCTCGCGCCGGCGGGGCGCCTGGACATCGATTCGCAGGGGCTGCTGGTCCTGACCCAGGATGGCCGCCTGGCGCGCCAGCTGATCGGCGAGGATTCGACCATCGAAAAAGAATACCTGGTGCGCGTGCAGGGCAATCTGTCGGATCGGGGCCTGGCCCTGCTCAATCACGGTCTGACGCTGGATGGCCGGGCCCTGCGCCCGGCGCGTGTGCGCTGGCAGAATCAGGATCAATTGCATTTCATATTGCGCGAGGGGCGCAAGCGCCAGATCCGCCGCATGTGCGAACTGGTCGGGCTGCGCGTGCTGGGCCTCAAGCGGGTGCGCATGGGGCGTGTGGCGCTGGGCGACCTGGCTTTGGGGCACTGGCGCTACTTGCGCCCCGGCGAGCGCTTCTGAGGGGCCGCGCTGCTGCGCAGCGTATGGCCCGCACGGGCATCCTGGCCCAGCACCCTGGCCAGCCAGGGCAATGCCGTGCGCAGTTCAGCATGCAGTGTGTAAGGTGGGTTGATGACGAACACGCCGCTGCCATGCAGGCCCAGGCCATCGGCCGAGGGTTTGCGTACCTGCAGCGTGGCGTGCAGCCACTCGACTGGCAGGCGTTCGAGTGCGCGCGCCATTTCGGTGGCTTGCACCCGCTGTACCAACGGATACCAGACCATGTAGCAGCCCTGGGCAAAGCGCTGCAGACCGGCCCGTATCGCGGCCAATACCTGGCGGTAGTCGCGCTTGTCTTCGTAGGATGGGTCGATCAGGATGAGCCCGCGCCGTGGGGCCGGCGGCAACAGGGCGGCCAGGCCTGCAAAACCATCGACATGATGAATCCCCACGCGGCGCGGATCGGCGCCAAGGCGTTCGAGCGATTGATGCAGCACCGTGATTTCGGTGGGGTGCAACTCGAACAGATGCAGCTGGTCGTGGCTGCGCAGGGCGTGCACCGCAAGGGCGGGCGAGCCCGGATACAGCGGCCCATCCCGTGCGTCTGAAAAGGCCTGCAGCGCCGTCAGGTAACGCTGTACCAGCACCGGCGGGTCGGGCTGCCCGGGCAGGCGCGCCACGCCGGTGCCGGCTTCGCCGCTCTGGCGCGCCCAATCGCCCTGGAGCGCGTACAGGCCGGCTCCTGCGTGGGTGTCCACCACCCAGAAGGGTTTGTCCTTGCGCTTCAGATATTCGAGGATCTGCACCAGGATGGCATGTTTGAGAACGTCGCCGTGATTGCCGGCATGGAACGCATGGCGATAGCTGAACATGCAGATCTCAACCCAGAGGCGTGCGCAAGGCGTGCAGCGCATCGGTGAATACGGCCTGGCAGCCCCAGGACAGCACTTCGCTGGCTCGTGCGGCGTCGTTGATCGTCCAGACCGCTACGGTGGCGCCGGCCGCAAGAATCCTGCGCAGGGTCGCGGCATCGGCATGCTCGTCGGACAGGTTCAGGCCGATGGCCCCCACGCGATGCACACGCGTGCGCCAGTCGGCCGGCACCGGGCCGTCGATGAGCAGCGCCCTGGGCAGTTCGGGGGCGGCCTCGCGGGCCGCCATCAGCGCGGTTTCGGAGAATGACGACAGCAGGGGCGGCAGCCCGGCGCCGGCCCACCACTGGCGGGCGGCCGCGGCCACCACCTGCCCGGTGCGTGCATCGAACCCGGTTTCGGGCTTGATTTCGATATTGCAGTGCAAGCCCTGCGCAAGGGCATAGCGCGCGACGGCATAGAGCGCAGGAGCGGGTTCACCGGCGAATTCAGGCGAATGCCAGCTGCCGAAATCCATCTGGCCGAGGTCGGCCCACGTCAGCGTGCTGGCCAGGCCGCGGCCGTTCGAGGTGCGCGCGACGTCGTCATCGTGCAGCAGGAACGGGATGCCGTCGACGCTCAGTTTGACGTCGAACTCGACCATGCGGAACCCTGACGCGGCACCAGCGCGCACCGCGGCCAGCGTGTTCTCGGGGGCCAGGGTGCCCCCGCCGCGATGGGCGATGCGGTCGGGCCAGGGCCAGGCCGGGTGGGGCGCTGTCATCTTCGAAGGACTGTAATGGGATGTCATCGGTCTGATTTTATGATTTTTGCAATGCGGATGTTAAACTTCGGATCATTTTCCACATGCGGCCCTGGGGCCGTGAGTCTCCAGCAGGTGAGCCGTTCATGTTCGATTTCATCCGCACGCATCAGCGCCTGATGCAGCTGATCCTTCTGGTGCTGGTCGTGCCCTCGTTCGTGTTCCTGGGGGTCAGTGGCTATTCGTTCGTCACGGCCGATGCGGCGCTGGCCGTGGTAGAGCATGCTGAGGTCAAGCGCGAAGCATTCACCGAAGCGCAGCGCAACCAGTTGCAGCAGATGCAGGAAAGCACCCAGGGCCGGTTCGATCCGGCCATGCTCGACAATCCGCAGGCCCGTCAGGCGCTGCTCGACCAGCTGGTCGATCGTCAGGTGCAGATTGCGGTGGCCTCGAAAAATCACTTCAGCGTGTCGGACGCCACCCTGCGCAAGGCGATTGCCGCTATGCCGCAACTGCAGGTCAACGGGCAATTTTCTCCCGATCGCTACAACGAAATCCTGGCCAGTTACGGCTTGTCGCCGCGCGATTTCGAGGCCGGGCAGCGCGCCGAGCTGTCGCTGGACACGGTGTTGGGGCCGGTGCGCGATACCGCGCATCTTCCCGTGCCCGTCCTGGATCGCATCAAGCGCGCACTGACCGAGCAGCGCACCATTCGCCTGCGCTTTTTCCAGGCGGCCGAGCATCGCGAGCAGGTTCAGGTGTCCGAGGCCGACGTACAGGCCTGGTATGACGGCCACCAGGATACCCTGCGCCTGCCCGAGCAGGTCTCGGCCGACTATCTGGTGCTGGATGAGGCGGCCGCCAAGGCTGCCGTACCCGCGGTGGACGAGTCGCAACTGAAGGAATATTACGAACAGAACAAGGCGCGCTATGTCGTGCCGGCACGGGCCGACGTCAGCCACATCCTGGTCAAGCCATCCCCGGGTGACGCCGGGCAGGCCGATCAGGCCGCGCTCGACAAGGCCGAAGACCTCGCCCGTCGTGCGCGCGCGACGCCAGCCGAATTTGCCGAGCTCGCGCGTGCGGAGTCGCAGGATGCCGGTTCGGCCCGTGACGGCGGCCATCTGGGCTGGATGCAGCGTGGCTCGCTGCCGCCGGCGCTCGAAGAGGCGGTGTTCGCCCTCGCGCCGGGCCAGGTGTCCGATCCGGTCAAGGGGCCTGATGGCTATCACATATTCAAGCTCGACGGGCTCGAACCCGAACACGGCGAATCCTTCGATCAGGTGCGCGGCAAGATCGAAGACGAAGTACGCCAGCAACTGGCGGCCGAGCGGTTTGCCGACATGGCCACGCGCCTGACAGGTCTGGTCTACGACCAGCCCGCCAGCCTCGAGCCCGCGGCCAAAGAACTGGGCCTGTCCGTTCGCCATGCCAGTGCCATCGGCCGTGATCGCTTGCTGACAGGCGCAGAGTCGCATGTGTCCGATGCCGCGGCCGACGGCCAGGATGCCGCCATTCTGGGCGACGTGCGGGTGCGTCAGGCGCTCTTCAGCCCGTCGGTCTATGCCGACCGGCAGAATTCCGGGGTCATCGAAATTTCACCGGACACCATGGCCGTCGTGCGGGTGGCCGATGTCGTGCCGGCCCACGTGCCCACGCTCGACCTCGTGCAGGCGCAGATCCGTGCACGGCTGGTCGATGAGCGCGCGCTCGAAGCGGCTCGCGAACAGGGCGAGCAGGTTCTTGCCGGTCTGGAAAAGGGCGCGGAGGCCAGTGATTTCCAGGCACCGGTGACGCTGAGCAGGCTCGATCCGGGCGGCGTGTCCAAAACCATCCTGGATGAAGCCTTTTCCCTGCCGGATCATGATCTGCCCGGCTATGGCGGCGCCACGCTGTCGCAGGCCTATGTCATCGTCCAGCTCGACCAGGTTCAGCCTGGCACGCAGGATCAGGCCGCTCTGGCCGGCCTGGATGCGCAGCTGGCGCAGGTCTGGGGGGGCCTCGAAGAGCAGGCCGTGCTCACGCGCCTGCGCGAGCAGCTGGGCGTGCAGATCACCGACGAGGGTCGCAAGGTGGTCGCGGAGGGTGTGGGCGGGCAGCAGTAAGCCAGCCGCCCCGCATGCAGGTCAGCGGCGCCCGTGCCGGCAGTGGCCGTGTTCCGTGATGCTCGTGGCCAGCGGTGCCCGTGGCCGCGCATCCATGCGCCCGGTGCGGGGCTGTTGCCTTCATCGGGCCCGCAGATACTGCGGTTCGATACCGGGTGGCGTCAACCCTTGGCGCGGGTGATCTTCTGTACCTGGGGCACGTGCCGTATCGCGCGTATCACCTGAGCCAGGTGCTTGCGGCTGTCGACCTGTACCGTCAGGTGCAGCAGGGCGGTGGCCGCGGCCTCGTCGGGCATGGTGAGCTGCATGATGTTCGAGTCGGCATCCGTGACCGCTGCAGCCAGGCGGCCCAGCACCCCGCGCTCGTTGATGACCATCAGGTCCAGGCGGGTGGTCAGGTGACGTGCGGTGTTGGTGTCCCAGATCACCGGGATCCAGCGCTCGGGCTCCTTGGCCTGCTGGCGCTTGGCCACCGGGCAGTCTGCCATGTGCACCACCAGCCCGTGCCCCAGGCGGATCCCGCCGATGATCGCATCGCCGGGCAAGGGGCCGCAGCAATGGGCCAGTTGCACGGCCTGACCCTCGTTGCCGTGGATCACGATGGGTGCGCTGGTGGCGGACGTGTATTCGTCCACCGCCATGGCCGTGGTTTCGAGCATCGGGTTTTCGGGTGCGAAGCGCCGCGCCACGACTGCCGCCAGACGTTTGCCCAGGCCGATGTCGGCCAGGATCTCGGTGCGCGAAGCGCCGCCGGAGCCCTTGGACAGGCGTTCCCATTGGGGGTCATCATCGGCTGGATAGGGAATGGCGAGCTGGTCGAAGGCCTGGTTGAGCAGGCGGCGCCCAAAGGCCACGGACTCTTCATAGCGCTCGGTGCGCAGATAGTGCCGGATCTCGGAGCGCGCCCGACCGGTGCGCACGTAATTGAGCCACTGGGCACTGGGCCGCGAAGCGGCCGACGTGATGATCTCGACGGCATCGCCGCTGTGCAGTTCGGTGCGCAGGGGTGAAAAATCGCCGTTGATCTTGCAGGCCACCGCGTGGTTGCCCACATCGGTGTGGATGGCGTAGGCAAAATCGACCGGTGTGGCGCCCCGCGGCAATGACAGAATCTTGCCCTGGGGCGTGAAGACGTACACCGCATCGGGAAACAGATCGATCTTGACGTGTTCGAGGAATTCGCCCGAATCCCCCGTCTGGCCCTGGATGTCGAGCAGCGATTGCAGCCACTGGTGGGTGCGTTTCTGCAGATCGTTGAGCGAGGTGCCCTGCTCTTTGTACAGCCAGTGCGATGCCACGCCTTCTTCGGCCACGTGATCCATTTCGCGTGTGCGGAACTGGAATTCGACCGGCGTGCCATAGGGGCCGATCAGGGTGGTGTGCAGCGACTGGTAGCCATTGATCTTGGGGATCGCGATGTAGTCCTTGAATTTTCCCGGTACGGGGCGGTACAGCTGGTGCAGGGTGCCCAGGGCCAGATAGCACTCGGGCAAGGTGTGCACCACCACCCGGAAACCATAGATGTCCAGCACGTCGGAAAACGACTTCTTCTGCTGGACCATTTTCTTGTAGATGCCGTAGAGTGATTTCTCGCGCCCCGAGACTTCGGCATCGAGGCCTGCGGCCGGCAGGGCGGTGCGCACGGCATCGGCAATCTTGCCGATGACCTCGCGCCGGTTGCCGCGTGCAGCCATCATGGCCTTGTACAGGACATCGTAGCGGTTGGGGTACATGGCCTTGAAGCAGCGGTCTTCAAGCTCTCGAAAGAGGCTGTTCAGGCCCAGGCGGTGGGCGATGGGGGTGTAGATATCGAGGGTTTCGCGCGCGATCCGGCGGCGCTTGTCGGCCGCCACGGCATCGAGCGTGCGCATGTTGTGCAGCCGGTCGGCGAGCTTGATGAGGATGACGCGCACGTCGCGCGACATGGCCAGCAGCATCTTGCGAAAGGATTCGGCTTGCTGTTCGGCCTTGGTGGCGTATTCGAGACGCTCGAGCTTGGTGAGCCCGTCGACGATCTCGGCCACTTCGGTGCCGAAGCGTTCGGCGATTTCGGTCTTGCTGACGCCCTGGTCTTCGATGACATCGTGCAGCAGCGCAGCCATGAGCGCATCGGCATCGAGTTTCCAGCCCGCGCAGATTTCGGTGACGGCAATGGGATGCGAGATGTAGGGCTCGCCGCTGGCACGAAACTGGCCCAGGTGGGCGCTGTCGGCGAAACGGTAGGCCTCGCGGATGCGCTGGATTTCGTTGGGGCCCAGATACGTGGAGATGATCCTGTTCAGGTCTGCCAGTGAGGCGATGGGCGTGATGGGGGTATCGACATCGGGCAGCATGGGGGCGCCGCGCGGCTTGCGCTTGCGCAGGCGCGGGCCCTTGCGCAAGACCGCGAGCAGCCCGGACGAGGCACCACGCAGGGTGGAGAATGCCATCCGCCGCCCTCCGGCCCTTATGTGGGTACCTTGCGCAGCATCTCGATGCCGACCAGCCCCTGGGATATTTCGCGCAGCGCGGTGACCGTGGGCTTGTTGTGCGTCTGGATGCGGGCTTCGTGCCCCTGGGCCAGCTCACGGGCACGATAGGTGGCGACCAATGTGAGATCGAAGCGGTTGGGCACCTGCTCGAGGCAGTCTTCTACGGTGATGCGGGCCATGAGTATCCTTTCTTAAAGCGTGCTTGGAGAGGGGGTTGCGACGGGTTTGCGGATGCCCAGCTGAGAGAAGAGTTCGGCATGCCGCGCGGCCTGATTGGCGTAGCGCAGGCGGGTGGCTGCCACGATGTGCCGAATTTCTTGTGTGGCCAGGTTAAAGTCTTGATTAATAATAACATATTCGCAGTCAGAGGCATGTGCCATTTCGCCCCCGGCGGCCAGCAGCCGGCGTGCAATGACCTGCGGGGCATCCTGGCCGCGTTTCTTCAGGCGGGCCTCGAGGGCCTCGATCGAGGGTGGCAGGATGAAGATGCCGATGGCCTGCGGATAGTGCCCGCGAACCTGGCGCGCGCCCTGCCAGTCGATTTCAAGAATGATGTCGGTGCCGGTGCGCACGGCGTCTTCGACCCGGTCGCGTGGCGTGCCGTAGTAGTGATCATGGACTTCTGCCCACTCGAGCATGTCGCCGCGATCGCGCATGGCGCGGAATTCTTCGTCGGAGACGAAACGGTAGTGCTGTTTGTCGCGCTCGCCCGGGCGCGGAATGCGCGTCGTGCACGAGATGGACAGTGTGATCCCCGGGTCGTCGGCCAGCAGGGCGTTGACCAGGCTGGACTTGCCGGCCCCGCTGGGGGCCACCACCATGAAAATATTGCCGGCGGAAGGTGTTGTCATTGCGGTCGGGGTGAAACAGGCGTGTCTTGCCCCAGTTCGACCAAAGCAGACTGGTAGGCCGCCAAGCTGGTGCACAGCAGGACGATGGCATCACCCGGGTTGAGGTTGAAGAGCACGTCGCCGATCTGGGTGGCCATGTCGTCGCCCGTGTGCAGGGCGGCCACATGCACGTCACCTGCACTCTGGAATTGTTCGGCAGGGACGAGCGCCGCCACCTGCTCGACATCGGCCGGACGCTGGGCGACGTACGCACGGAACACGTGCCCCTCGAGGTGGATGTCGAGTACCTGGGCATCGTGGGCCAGGCACCGGATCAGTTGGCTGTCTAGCGGCATGCAAAGGGGTTCATACGCGGAAACCCTCATTATACGCAGGCCGGTGCGTGGCGCGCAGGCCGATCGGTGTGCATGTCGGGGCGCAGGCGGCCGGTTGGTGCGCAGGCCGGTCGGTGCGCGGCAGTCGCGCTGGGTGGACGGGCCGCGCGGTCTTGACCCGGTGGATGGGGGGCTAACGCGAGAATGTGGCGATGACCGGTGCGTGATCGGAGGGCTTGGGCCAGCCGCGCGGTTCCTTGTCGATCACGCAGGCCGTGCATTGCCGGGCCAGGTCGGGGCTGGCCAGCACATGATCGATGCGTACCCCATGGTTGCGCCTGAATCCGCCCTGGCGATAATCCCACCAGCTGAAGACCCCGGGCGGCTGGTCGAACAGACGGAAGGTGTCGGCCAGCCCCAGGTCGATCAGGCCGGCAAAGGCTTCGCGTTCGGGCCCGGACACCAGGATGCCGTCTTTCCAGGCTTCGGGGTCATGCACGTCTTCATCGGCCGGGGCCACGTTGTAATCGCCCAGAATGGCGAGTTCGGGATGGCGCTGCAGTTCATCCTGCAGCCACTGGCGCAGGGTATCGTACCAGGCGAGCTTGTAGTCGTATTTGTCGCTGCCCACCGCCTGGCCGTTGGGGCAATAGGCGCTGATGACGCGCAGCGGCTGGTCGCCGGCTTCGGGCAGGGTGGCGGCGATGATGCGCTGCTGGGGATCATCGTGACCGGGCATGTTGCGCTGCACATCGATGAGCGGGCTGCGGCTGAGTATGGCGACGCCGTTGTAGGTCTTCTGCCCCGCCCAGCAGGCGTGGTAGCCGGCATCGCGCAGCGCCTGTTCCGGGAAGCGTTCATCGGGCAGCTTGAGCTCCTGCAGGCAGAGCACATCCACCGGGTTGGCAGCGAGCCATTCGAGGACGTGACCCAGGCGTACATTGAGGGAATTGACGTTCCAGGTGGCGAGTTTCATTCGATTTTAAATTCCGTTAATAATCAAATAATTATCACGTCACTGCACATTGAATTTTCGGCCTAGCTACCCACCTGGCTACCCAATTTGGGCCTGGTGGGCGTCTTTTCTTTGTGTTGCGTGAATACGACCATGGTATCAGCAGGGCATCTTGTTCCGCTCGATCATGGCGTGCACGCTGGTGGCCGTGATGCCGCTGGATCGCTTGCCGATCTTGACCAATTCAAGTTCGCCGTTATGGACCAGCCGATAGATCGTGGAGCGTGAGACTCCCAGCTTTGCCTCTGCCACGTTGATGCGGTAGAGCAGCGCCCGTGTTGACGGGGGGTGAGGAGGATGAGTGGTGAAGGTGCTTGCTACTGTCATAAGTCGATCCTCTTCGGTTGGGAAGCGGGTCGGCTCAACCCGATGGGGTGATTGGATAGCGGCTTGCATGCTGTTCTCCTGGCCGATGTGACTATCGGCCCGAAAATAGCATAAGGATTATGCCGCCAACTTCTCTACCCAACTCTCGGTGATATGCGGCCTTACGGGAGCAAGGCGGCATAATCCGGGAGGCGGCATAATATTACCGAGAATGCGATTCGGCCCTTTGTGGTCGGCAGGAAGGCCTGGATGTTCTCGAATACGCCTGCTGGAGCACACGCCAGTGCCTTGGCATACTCGCTCATCGAGACGGCCAAGGCCAATGGGCGCGAGCCGTATGCCTGGCTGCTGTATGTACTTGAGCGCCTGCCCTCGGCGCGTGATGTCGATGAGATCGAAGCGCTGCTGCCCTGGAACGTGCCCAGCGAAGACCTGGTCATGAATCTGGTCGCCCGGGAAGAGGCTGCCTGACAAACCAGGGCCAGCCTCGGCCCCAGCTGACTTGAGTATCACCCCTGCGACAGCCGCACCCTGACGGTGTGCGTGACCATCCATAACCCGCCCAAAAAAACATCGTTCATACGCCCTCAGAAAGTATCTGATGCATGATCGCTTAGTGGGTCACCACTGACAACCATGGGGTCAATGGACTGCTTACCAGGAATCGGGCGGAAGTAGCCTTTGATGCAGTTCAAGTTGCGGACCGCTACCTGCACATGAGTACGCCGGTGAAACCCGGCACCAGGGTACAGTTCGGCATCTTCTCTGAAAGGCGCTCGTATGGAGTCGTAGGCTGGCAGGTCATTGTCTTCACGATACTTGTGGACCGCCATGATGACCTGGCAGTCGAGTTCTCGTTTGAGCTTGTCAGGGCCACCGGCATTGACGGGCAGTTGAATGCCCAGTTCCTTGTAACTCTTGGCCATGAGGCTGTACGCTTCTGCAACTTCTGTGAGTCCCGAGCGGGTAGTGAGATCCAGGCAGAGTTTCAAGTCCAGAATAGCGCCTACCGCGTCTGGTTCTTTAATCTTGGATTTTGGGTTGCCATCGGCAGCCCATTCGTAGGCCCGCAGCGGGTCGTTTTCCCAGAAATAGATGCCGTGCCCAAGCCACTCCAGCTTGCCTGTGCTTTGTGTGAGGTGCCTGGACGGATCAGCCAGCAGAACGTTGACCGTGCTGCTTTCTGTGCCGTGAAATCCTAGGACGAACGAGGGCTGGGATTTGTACAGATGCCAGGAGTTACTCACGGATCAGGTTCTTCCTCTTGCCATCAGCCGTAAGAACGCCAAGTTCCGTCAGGAACTTGCGCGCTGCTGCTGGGGAAGCAGAAACCTTTTTTCCGTAGGCGCGCATGTCTTTCACCAGTGCGTCACCCTCCAGCACCTTGGTCTGGCCAGCGACTGGTTCAGACGAGCGACGGATACGATAAAGAGTGCTGGTTGTGGTGCGTGGCATGGTCACCTCTGGCGTGTTCGGTAGACAGGCAAGAGCCTTGCTGTATCTTAACATTCCTGGCTCTGCTGCGTCGTTTTCGCAGACGGTTTGGGGGATTGTTGTCATGGGTCCGTCCATGGGTTGGGGAAGTGTCGTACTGGAGGCTTTCATAGAGATTTCCAGGGGTGTGCGGGAATTCGCAGAGAATTCCAACTTTGAGCTCAGGATCTGAGTCCTGCGACTTTTCTGAACTGGATGATATTGCTGATCGTGGGCTTGGATGTCTGGGGGGATGACGTTCCCGTCTCGCAGGCAATCAGAAAATCCGCCCACATGGCCAGCGCCTGCCGCCGCTCGGGGATTTCTTCGCGAACATCGAGCGCCTCAAACCAGGCGGCGACGGCAGGCACGATGGGGACCAAGAAGCCTTTTCTTGTCTTGACCGTTTCGTCAGGAATCCGCCAGACGCCGCGATCCAGAAACAGGTTCTCTTTTTTGGCGCTTGCCAGTTCGATGCCACGCACACAGGTGGCGATCAGGATAGGGCGGGTGCTTTGATGGTGACGGCCTCGCTGGAATCCTCCGCGACATAGGACCAGATTTCCGACAGATCAGCTTCTGCGTTGTCGGTCAGGAAGAGCGTGCGGCCAATAGCTTTCTCCCTCGCTCGGCAATGCGCTGCACATTGAATTCATGGACGCGGCCAGCCGCGACATCTGCGAGCCCCTTGTCGATATCCTGTTTGAGCGTCGCCAGTTCATCCAGCATCAGTTGATGGTACAACTGCAGTTTGCTGAGACGAGCGTATCCACGATGTCGGTGGAAGTGATCGAGGAAACCAATCACAAAACGACTCTAGTCGCTTTTGCGGCTCGGATCTTCTTGCACGATGAAATCGGCAAGCCGCCGGATCTGTCTGCTCTGCCCATCAAAATTGCTGGTGTCGAGCCATTGGCGATAGGCGGACCGCAATACAGGATACTCGCTATCAATGATCGAATACCACGAGGTATCACGATTTCGCTGCCGGGTGACGATAGCCTGACGAAAAATCCCTTCAAACTTGAAACCGTAGTGCAGCGCAGCAGCCCGTGAAACCGAATGCAGCGCATCGCACTTCCACTCGAAGCGGCGGTAGCCAAGTTCTTCAAAAACGTAGCTCATCAGCAGCGACATGGTTTCTGTTGCGAGACGGGTACGCTTCATGCGCGGAGAGTAGGTGACGTTGCCCACTTCAATCACTCCGTTTGAGGCATCGATACGCATGAGGGCGAGGGTGCCGACCGCCTTGCCACTAGCCAAGTCGATCACTGCGTGATGCATCGGGTCGGCCTGCTTGGCGATCGAGGTCAGATAGCTTCGATAGGACCCGAGAGAGTCGAACGGCCCCACAAAGAGATAAGTCCAGTCGCGCGCGTCAGGGGCATCTTGATAGGCCTCGTAGAGGTCGGCTGCATGGCGCTCAACGTCAATACGTTCGATCCTGCAATAGCGACCCACAAGCGGTCGGGCATCGGGCAACTGTGCCCCCCGCCAGCCCGGCAAGGCTGCACCGATGGGTTGCTGGAATTCATTCAATCTGACTGTCACGTGGTTCACCTGGCTCTGGGTTGGTTAAAACACAGGCATCACCCGTGGCATCCACTGGCGGGTTGATGCCGGCCTGTCTCAAGCGCTCTGTGCGGGGGGTCAGTTGTAATCATCCGCTATCGTGAATAACATGGGCGCTCTCGTTCAACAAAATGACTACGGAGAAACAAGGTGGGCATGAATGCAGATGAACTACCCATGGTGGGTATGGGTATTCCGTTCGAAGAATGGACTATAGGCCGAAAGTTCAGAACGGTGGGCCGGACAGTCACTGAGGCGGACATCACGAATTTCGTCTGTGTGACCGGTATGTTGGAAGTGTTGTTCACCAACGTCGATTACCGTGAAAAAGAGTCGCTGATCAAGGGTCGGCTCGCGCCTGGCGCCCTGGTCTACAGTTTTGCGGAAGGTCTGCTCATGCAGTCTGTCATGCAGCATACGGGTCTGGCATTTCTGGGCATGGAATTGAAAGTCCACAAGCCTGTCTTCGCGGGCGACACCATTCATGTGCAGTGTGAAGTCACCGAAGCCAGGCCCACATCCAAGCCTGGCCGAGGGATCGTCACCGCACTCAACAACGTCGTCAACCAGCACGGCGAGGCCGTTCTGGCCTATACCGCCACGCGGATGGTGAAGCGGTTTGATGGCGGCTAGAAAATTTGAATCGGCGCATCATGGCACCCAGGGCGCCCCGCTCACGCTCAGCGCAGCCGCAGGGTCAGGCTCTGTGCCACGGTGCCCACCGGGCCGTGCGCATCGCTCAGCACGGCGAAGGTCTCGCCCAGGCCCGTAGGGCCGAAATTCACGTGCGTGTCGAAACCGACCCAGCCAGGGGTGGGTTGACGTATGAAATGCACGGTCAGATCCACGTTGGCGAAGAAGGCCTGGTCTGAATGCAGGCGAGCCGATATGCCGTTGACCGTATCCACCAGTTTCGTGAAACCCGCCACGGGTGGATCGATCTCATCGGCCACCAGCGGCACCTCTGTTCGCAGCCAGGTCTGCCCGCGCCCAGGGCGATTGCCCGTGCTCTGATGAGCCTCCAGTGTGGCCATGAAGCCGCCTGTCCAGATGTCACCGAGCCGGACCGTAGGCATGGTCTCCCGCGGAGGCAGGGTATTCCATTCGAGCGCCTGGATGGACGTGGTGTCGCTGGTTTCCAGGCGCCAGATGCGGGCCTGGATGCTGGTCTGGTGACCGTGGCACATGCGGGCCTCGATCAGTTCGATCGTGCGGCCGGGGCGCACGACATCGACCTCGATGGTGAACGGGCCTGAGTGGATCACCCCCAGCACATCGAACGTGACCCGTGAGATCAACTTGTCGCCCGGCAGGCGCCGCTCGGCCTCGGCCAGAACCAGCCCGGCCGCTGGCGCCAGATGTTGTTCCCCAGGCTGCCAGGAGCCCTGCGCGTGCAGGGTGGAGATGAACCGGTCAGTGTCCTGGCGTACGTAGTAGGCATGCGGACAGGCCGTACCGTCGTGGCCCAGATGAAGATTCTTGGAGAGCGCCATGGCAGATGTGAAACCTATGAAACCCAATCTTGACTTGCCGGCAGTTTAACCGTTTGCCGGCTGTGCTTCGTTGGCGGTACCCGGGCCTGGGGGGATACCCCTACTTGACGTCATGAGCGTGGCATTTGATAATTATAAAACACTGTTTCAAATAATGAAACACAAGGATTCCAGAATGACTACATCCCAGTCAGAAGTCGGCCCATCGTCTCCTTCCAGGTCCATTGGTACCGGGGGCCGTGTCAAAGGGCAAACCCCAGGGGTACCCTCCACCGTCGATCTGGCCCTGCAGGTGCTCGAATACCTTGTCGAGTCCAGGGCACCGGTGGCGCTCACCGACCTTGCAAAAACATTTGGCACCTCAAAAGCAACGGTATACCGGCACCTGCAGGCACTTGTGAAACATGGTTTCGCCCGCCAGGATGAAGTGACCAGCCGCTATGAAGCAGGCATCAAGTTGCTGCTGCTGGGCGAGGCACTGCGCGAGCGGTATTCGATTCTGTCGTGCGCAAGAGCACAAATGTCCAGCTTGCGCGAGGCCACGGGTCAGGCCATTTCCCTCTCGGCGCTGATCAATGACGAGGTCGTCATTCTGGAACTGCTGCAAGGAAGAACCGTGGTCGAATTCGGGATCCGCCCAGGCACCCGGATGGATCTGCATGCCACGGCACATGGCAAGACAGCGCTCGCATTCGGCCCTGCGCACCTGCTGGACGATCTGCTGGCCAGCCCCCTCAAGAAATGGACATCAGAGACGGTGACCAGCGCATCCCTGCTGAAGATCGCCATCAAGGCCGTGCAGAAGCAGGGCTGGGCCACGGCAGCCGATGGCATCGTCTGGGGGGTCAATGGCCTGGCCGCGCCTGTTTTCGACCACCGCAACCAATACGCTGGCGCGATCGCCATCATCGGCTCGGTACACGACATTCCCGATCATCCATCCAAAGAATTGATCGAACTGGTCATTGGCGCAGCAGGCCAGATTTCCCGTTCGCTTGGCTACACAAAGACATAAGTACAAGGAGGTGCAGTTTGTCTCATTCATTGGCAATAGACATTGGTGGCACGTTCACCGACATCGTGCTGCGCAGTTCAGACGGCCAGCTTACGGTCGACAAGACGCTGACGACGCCAGATGACCTCCTGCGGGGGTTCTTTGCGGGCGTGGATTCCGTGCTCCACAAGGCGGGGCTCACGCCCCGCGACGTCAATGGCGTGATCGTGCATGCCACGACGGTGGTCACGAATGCCCTGATCGAACGCAAGGGGCTGAAAACGGCATTGCTGGTCACCAAGGGGTTTCGCGACGTACTCGCCATCCGCAATGAGCATCGTTACGACATGTACGATCCGCAGATCGAGTTTCAACCCCCGCTGGTGCCTCGCGACCTGACCTTCGGCATCGATGAACGCACCCTGGCCGACGGTACCCTGCTGAAACAGCCTGAATTGTCCGATGTGCAGCCGTACATCGACGAATTGCGTCGCCAGAAAGTCAAGGCGGTGGCAATCTGTTTCCTGAACAGCTATGTCAATCCGGCCAATGAGCGGCTGGTGGGCGACATGCTGCGTGCGGCGATGCCAGACCTGTACATATCGCTGTCGTCCGAGATCGCGCCGCAGATCCGTGAATATCCGCGTGCATCCACGACGGCCATCAATGCATTCACGATGCCGGTGTCCCAGCCGTACCTGCGCGCACTGACCCGGCGGCTGAGACAGGAGGCCTATCCGAACGCGCCGCTCATCATGCTTTCGTCAGGCGGGGTGATCGGTATCGAGGTGGCCGAGCATCATCCCGTGCGGATGATCGAAAGCGGGCCGGCGGCCGGTGCCCTGGCTGCAAGTCATTATGCCGAAGTGCTGGGCCTCGAGCGCCTGATGTCATTCGACATGGGCGGCACAACGGCCAAGGCCTGTCTGATCGAACAGTTCAAGCCGCTGATCACCGGCCTCTTCGAGGTAGACCGACGCTACCGGTTCAAGGAAGGCAGCGGCATGCCGGTGACCATTCCGTCGATCGACATGATAGAGATAGGCGCCGGTGGTGGCAGTCTCGCGTCCGTGGATCATCTGGGTTTGCTGAAGGTCGGGCCCCGCAGTGCAGGTGCCATGCCCGGTCCGGCCTGTTATGGGCGCGGCGGCGACGGGGCCACGGTCACTGACGCGGACCTTTATCTGGGCCTGCTGGATGCCGACAACTTTCTGGGGGGCGCGATGCAGCTCGACCGGCAGGCCAACAGGCGTGTCATCGAGGCACTGGGTACGCAGCTCGGTACCGACCCACACACCGCAGCCCGGGGCATCTACCGGATCGTGGCCGAGGCGATGGCCGGTGCAACGCGAGCGCATGCGACCGACCGGGGGATCGACTATCGTGGCCTGTCGCTGTTCGCCTTTGGTGGGGCAGGGCCCGTCCACGCGTGTGAAGTGGGCGCCTTGCTGCAGAGCGAATCGGTGATTTTTCCGCCGCAGGCCAGCGTGCTGTCGGCATTCGGGACGCTGGTCACGCCGGTGCGTCTCGATCTGGTGCGGGGTGACCTGGGCCGGCTGGATCTCAGCGACTGGTCCAGGGTCGGGCAATTGTTCGATGACATGGCCCGGGAGGCGGACACTGCATTGTCAGCAGCGGGCTGCCGGGCCGAAGATGTCACGCTGATCTTCGGGGCGGATCTGCGCTACCTGGGGCAGCAGAACGAAGTGAGCATCACGCTGCCGGGCGACCCCAGGCAGACGCATGATGTCGGGGTCATTGAAAGCATCTTCAACGAGGCCTATGAGGCGCAGTACGGCTTCAACCCATCCCATGTTCCGCTCGAGATCGTCAGCTGGCGCCTGACCGCTCGCGGGCCGCTGATTCCGTTTCATGGGGCCATCGAACTGCCTGCAGGCGAAGGCGCCCCCAAGGGCGAGCGCGTGGTCCACCTGTGGCAAAGCGACCAGAGGGTTTCGGTGTATCGCCGCAGTGAACTGGCGGCTGGTCAGTGCATCATGGGGCCCGCCATCATCGAGGAACGGGAAACCACCATCGTCATCCCACCGCATTGGCGGGCCAGGGTCAATGACATCGGGTGCATCGTCGCGCAACAGGAGGATCAGTCGTGAATGGCATTGAACTGGAAATTTTGTGGTCCAACCTGGTCAGCATCGTCAGCGAGCAAGCCAAGGCCTTGCAGCGCATCGCGTTCAGCCCCATCGTCCGTGAAGCCGGGGATCTGGCGAGCGCTCTGTTCGATGCACGCGGGCGCATGGTGGCCCAGGCCAATACGGGCACGCCGGGGCACATCAATTCCCTGGCAGCCGCCGGGGGCCATTTGCACAGGGCATTCGAAGGCCAGCTGGTTGAAGGCGATGTGATCATCACCAATGATCCATGGCTGTCGGCAGGGCATTTTTTCGACATCACCCTGCTGTCGCCGATTTTCAATGAAGGCCGGCTGATCGGTTATATCGGGTCCACCATTCATCACACGGACATCGGCGGCTACGGGATCGGGGCGGGCGCACGCGATGTCCATGAGGAAGGCCTGTGGATTCCGCCGCTGAAGTTTCATGAGGCGGGCGTACCGAACCAGACCCTGCATCACATGATCCGCTCGAATGTTCGTACCCCGGATCACGTCTTTGGCGATCTGGCTGCCCAGGTCTCGAGCGGGCAGGCTGGGGGGCGGCAGTTGCTGGCCATGTGCAGGCGCTATGGCCTGGAGGATATCGAAACGTTGTCCGACGAGATCATCGGGCGCTCGGAATCGGCCACCCGCGATGCGATCCGCAAGCTGCCCGCAGGCACCTACCACGGAGAGGCCCGCTTCGACGTGCCGGGTGGCGAGATCATCACGCTCAAGACGGCCCTGACGGTGGATGCTGTGGCGGGCGAAATCAGGATCGACTTCACCGGCAGTTCGGGGGCCAGCGCGGCCGGGATCAATGTGGTCATGAACTACACCCATGCCTACTCTACCTTCGCCATCAGAAGCTGCCTGAATCCGGAATTGCCCAACAATCATGGCAGTCTGGCGCCCATCATCGTGTCGGCCCCCAAGGGCAGCATCGTCAATTGCGAATACCCTGTGCCGGTCAACGCCCGGCATGTGGTGGGCATGTATGTCCCCATGCCGATCCTGAAAGCGTTGCACCAGATTCTTCCCGATCGTGTACTGGCCGAAGGGGCCGGGGCCGTGTGGACCATTCAGGTCCAGGGGCGGCAGGCCGATGGCCGTGCCTTTACCTCGTCCATGTTCAATTATTCAGGGGGCATGGGGGCGCGCAAGACCAAGCCAGGCCTCAGTGCAACCTGCTACCCCACGGGCGTCGGTGCGGTGCCCATCGAGATTCTGGAGGCGGCCATGCCCATCGTGTTCGACTGCAAGGAACTTCGTCCGGGCTCGGGCGGTGCGGGTCTGCAGCCGGGCGGGGATGGCCAGATCATCGCTTTCCACATGAATACCAGCAAGCCCTGGCTGTTGAATGCGGTACCGAGCCGGTTGCAGCAGGGCCCGGATGGCCTCGATGGTGGCGACCCTGGCGCAGCGGGTGAATTCAGGATCAATGACATTCCAGTGGCCGAAGCGCGCAAGATCACCATGCAGGCAGGTGACCGTGTCGTCCTGAAAACCCCCGGAGGTGGTGGGTACGGCAAGGCAGTTTGAAATCCATGAACAGAACGGAGACAACCATGGAACGAAAAATGTATGAAAACATTCGAAACGTGTTCACAGGCATTGCCTTTTGTGGCCTGCTCATGGGTGCTGCCCATGCGGAGCCCTACAAGATCGGCATTTCTGCCGGGCTGACCGGCTATGCCGCTACCGTGGACCGGGCCTGGACCGATGGCGTGAAACTTGCTGCCGAGGCGGTGAACCAGAGCGGTGGCATCAATGGCCGCCAAATCGAGGTCATCGTCGAAGACAATCGATCGGAACCCCAGGAGGCGGTCATCGTCTACCGCAAGATGATCACCAGCGACAAGGTCGATGCCTTTCTGTCCGGTTGCGTATCGGCCGGGAACTTCGCCGCCGCGGGCGCCGTCGTCAGGGCGCAGATTCCCATGATGCTGTGCTCGATCCTGCCCACCAAGCCCAATGAACTGAAATGGGCATTCAGTACGTTGCCTCTGGCCGGGTTCGAGGTCGAGAAGCGGCTCGAATACATCAAGGATGCGACGGATATCCGCAAGGTCGGCATTCTGCACGATCCATCCCCCTATGCGAATCTGCAGAAGAACGTGGCCCTCGAGGCGGCCGAAAAATATGGTCTGGAGATCGTCGGTGTCGAGCAGTACAAGACCGATGACCCGGATCTGTCGGTTCAGATCAGCAAGATGAATGCTGCCGGGGCCGGAGCCATACTGAAGATCGGTCTGGGCGGTACCACCCTGACCGCGGCAAAGAACATCAAGCAGTTGGGTCTGAAGACCCTGTTGCTCACCAGCCTGGAAGATCTGGCCGTGTTCAAGCCTGTGGCCGAGGTGCTGGGTGATCAGTTCTTCTTCGTGGCGTCGCCCTCGCAGGTTGCCGAAGCCTTGCCCGATGGCGCGCTGAAGGACAGCATCGAGAATTTCCTGGCGCCGTGGCGTGAAAAATATGGTGATCGCGATCCGAACTGGTCGGGGCGTGGATGGGATGCGGTGTTCGTGACCAAGGCGGCCATTGAAAAGGCGGGCTCTTTCGAAGGCCCCGAAGTGCGCGACGCGATCGAGGGCGTTACCGGATTCCAGGGCACTTCGGGCGTTTACAATTTTTCTGAAACGGCTCACCAGGGTATCACCGAGAACCCATTCTATCTGGCAACCATTGCCGACGGTCAGGTCAAGATCGTCAAATGAATGCCATGGCGGATGCCCTGATCGAAATCAAGGGCCTCACGGCCCGTTACGGGCAGGTCGAAGCGCTGCATGCAACGGACCTGCACGTGCGCAGGGGTGAGCTGGTCGCCGTGCTGGGGCCCAACGGCGCAGGCAAATCCACGCTGCTGCGCCGGGTGATGGGTCTCGTGCAGGGGGCTGGCTCAGTGCATTTCGAGGGCACCCCGCTGCCGGTCAATGACCCGCGTGGCTGTACGAAGCGGGGCATCGTGATGGTGCCCGAGGGGCGGGGGATATTCGGGCCCATGACCGTGCTCGACAATCTCGATCTGGGCGCCTACCTGATCGGCCATGACAGGGCCGAATTGAAGCGGCGTCTGGAACAGGTGTTCGAGCTGTTCCCGCGGTTGAAGGAGCGCCAGACTCAGCAGGCGGGCTCCCTGTCTGGTGGCGAGCAGCAAATGCTGGCCATCGGGCGTGGCCTGATGGCCGCGCCCAAGCTGCTGCTTCTGGATGAGCCGTCACTGGGGCTGGCACCACGTCTGGCCGATGAAATACTGACCACCCTGGGGCATCTGAATCGGTCGGGCCTGAGTGTGCTGCTGGTCGAGCAGAAAGCACCCATGGCACTGAAACTGGCCTCGCGGGCCTATCTGATGGCAGTCGGGCAAGTGGTTGCGGAAGTGACGCCCGACCAGATCGGTTCTGCGAATGATCTAGCGAGGTATTATCTTGCGTCAACCTGATACAGCCAATGGCGGTGCCATGCGCTATCTGCCGGCTGCGCTGGGCCTTGTCATCCTTGCGCTGTCTCCCATGTTCGGTGACTATCTGGTGACCGTGCTGGGTTTCGCGGCAATCTATGCGATATTTGTCATTGGCCTGAATTTCTTCATGGGATATGCCGGCCAGGTCTCTTTCGGCCAGAACGCGTTTGCTGCCATTGGTGGCTATACCTCTGCCATACTGACGGCCAATTACGACTGGGGCCTGTTGCCGGCTTTTGCCGTCGGGGTCGTGGGCGCCGGGATGGCGGCGTTTGTGGTCGGTTACCCGGCCTTGCGCCTGCGTGGGCATTACCTGGCAATGGCCACACTGGCCCTGGGGCTGATCGTCTACGAAATTGCGGTTGAATGGGATTCCATGACGCAGGGCTACATGGGGATTTCCGGCATTCCACCGCTGGCGCTTGGGGGGTGGGAGATTCTCGATCCCCATTGGCAGCTCTATTTCCTGTCGGCGATCGTGGTGCTGGCCCTGTTTGCGGCCAACCGCCTGAAAAAATCACGTTTCGGCAATGCGTTGCTGGCGATTTCCGGTAGTGAAAGTGCGGCGCAGGCACTGGGGGTCGATATCGCGTACTACAAACTGGCTGCTTTTGTCATCGCTGCAATTTATGCCGCGGTGGCGGGCTCCCTGATGGTTCATTTCGTCGGTTTTGTCAGTCCCGAAGTGTTCGGGCTGAACATGGTCATCGCAGGGTTCATGATGCTCTACGTCGGCGGCATAGGATCGACGCTCGGGCCCATTCTGGGGGCCTGCATCATCAGCCTGCTGCCGGAGATATTTCGTGGATTCAAGGATTACCAGGATCTTGCCTTTGGCGCTGCGCTGATCCTGATCCTGATCTTTGCGCCCAAGGGCGTGGCGTCGTTTGGCCGTTTTTTTGCAAGAGGTAGACGCAATTGAAACTACTTGAACTGGCTGGCGTCACCAAGCAGTTCGGTGGCCTGACTGCGGTCGATGATGTCGGTTTTTCCATCGAGGCCGGTACCATCAGTGCCATCATCGGGCCAAACGGGGCCGGCAAGACGACCCTCTTCAACATGATTTCGGGATTTCTCGCACCGACCAGAGGGACGGTGTCCTTCGATGGTCAGGATGTGACGGGCATGCGGGCGGTCGATATCGCGGCGCGTGGCCTGATCCGGACATTCCAGCTCGTGCAGCTGTTCCCGGACCTGACCGCTTTCGAGAATGTGCGCATCGGTGCACATCTGCAAAGCACGGGGGATATCTGGGCGGCGTTGTGGCGCGGACGGCGGGTGCGTGAACAGACCCGGATGGTCGACCGCATGGCCATGGAACTGCTCGACTTCGTCGGGCTCGAGGACAGGGCCGGCATCGGGGCCACCGAACTGACTTATGGTCAGCAGCGCCTTCTGGAAATCGCGCGCGCCCTGGCTGCCAGGCCCCGACTGCTGCTGCTCGACGAGCCGGCGGCCGGGTTGAACCAGGAAGAAACCGGCAATCTTGCGCTGATCGTGAGGCAGATCGTGGCGCAGGGCGTCACAGTGCTGATCATCGAGCATGACATGCGCCTCATCATGGACATTGCCAGCAAGATCATCGTGCTCGATTTTGGCAAGAAACTGGCTGAAGGCGGACCCGAGCAGGTGCAGAATGATCCGCGCGTCCTGGAGGCCTATCTGGGTGGAGTCGACTATGCCTGATCTGACATTCATCCTGCAGGCACTGGCTTCGGGTATTGGTATCGGCTGTGTCTATGGCCTCATCGGCATTGGCTTCTGCGTCATCTACAACGCCAGCGGCATCGTCAACTTTGCCCAGGGCGCGTTTGTGATGCTGGGTGGCATGATGACCTATGCCTTTTCCGTTCTGGGCGGATTCTCCCTGCTCACGGCCGCCGTGCTTGCGATTGCCCTGGTCAGTGCCCTGGGCGTCCTGATCGAACGCATCGTCGTGCGCCCCCTGTGGCATCGAAACAGCGCCCCTTTCGTCATGATTCTGGCGACGCTGGCCGTGCAGATCGTCCTCGAACGAGCAACCTTGCTGTCGGCGGGTGACCAGCCCAAGTCGCTGCCGAATTTCATTGATTTGCCGCCGCTGATGATGGGGGGCGTGGCAATCAATTATCAATTGCTGTTCATCGCGGTGGCCTCGATCCTGCTGGTGGCTGCCCTGGCTGCTTTCTTTACCCGTACCCGCGTGGGCCGTGCCATGCGCGCGTGTGCGATCAACCGCGAAGCGGCTGCGTTGCAGGGCATCCCCGTGGCCCGGATGCTGGGTTATGCCTTCGCGCTGTCTGCCGGCCTGGGGGCCATCGCGGGCGTGCTCATCACCCCGACCCAGTTCACGGCCTTCGATGTCGGGGTCCCGTTTGCCATCAGCGGATTCATTGCAGCCATCATCGGGGGGTTCGGCAATCCTGCCGGCGCCTTCGTGGGCGGCATCATTCTGGGCCTGGCGCAGTCCATGGCCATCGTGGTCTTTGGCTCTGGTTTCAAGAACATTGCGGCGTTGTCGATCCTGCTGGCATTCATTTCCGTCAGACCCATGGGATTGTTCGGCAAGGCTGAGTGAACACAGGAGGTTTCATGAAAGCACATCAGGTTGATTGGGATTCGATCCCCTGGACGCCGGTTCGCGACGGGGTCGAGCGCAAATCATTTTCCGGCGAAGGCGCCACACTGGCCCTGCATCGTCTGGCGCCCGGGCACGAGCCCAAGCCGCACGCACACCCCCATGAACAGATCGCCTATATATTGGCAGGCAGGATCCGCTTTCATATCGCAGACGAATCGATCTTGATGGGGCCTGGCCAGCTGGTGGTCATTCCGCCCAATACCCGGCACTGGGGGGTGGTCGTGGGTGAAGAGCCCGTGTTGAATCTGGACATCTTCACGCCGAAACGCCCCGAGTATGGCGGCTGAGTGGGCGTCATGGTACAGAACGTGACATTGCGCCAGAGAATCCGTGACGGGTCGCTCCTGATGGGCAGTTTCGTGAAGACCCCGGCCTATCAGATCGTCGAGGTCATGGGGGCAGCAGGGCTGGATTTCCTGGCCATCGATGCCGAGCACGCGCCCTTTGGCCGCAAGGACATCGATGCCTGCATGCTGGCCGCGCGCGCCTGGGACATACCCGCCCTGGTGCGTCTTTCGGGAACCAGCGACGCTTCTGTCCTGGAAGTGCTGGATACGGGTGCAGCAGGGATCATTTCGGCCCACGCGCAGAGCGCCGCTGCGGTCAGGAAAGTGGTACGGGCCACCCGTTACAGGGACGGCAGCAGGGGGTTTTCAGCATCGCACCGGGCGGGCGGGTACGGTGGCGTTGGCATGGCCGAGTACATCGATCGATCCGACCGCAATACCGTCGTCATCTGTCAGATCGAGGATCGTGCCGGCGTCGAGCAGATTGAGGATATCGTGACCGTAGACGAGGTGGACTGCCTGTTCCTGGGCATGGCCGACCTGGCCGTGTCACTGGGCGTCGATGGCGTGATGCATGAAAAGGTACAGGAGGCCGTCAAGGTCGTGACATCCGTCTGTCGACAGGCCCACAGAACGGTCGGCATGTTCCTGCCCGACATGCGCCAGCTGGCGTATTACAAGGATCTCGGCGTTCGATTGTTCATCATCGGTTCCGACCAGTCGGTCCTGCGCGGCACCCTCGGTGCCCGCATCAAGGATTTCCGGAGCGCGACGGCCGTCTGATGCCCATCGGCCGGCCCGCGTGCTTCGGCCAGGCATCGCGTGGCAATTGGCCATATTCGTCCAGCCGCTGGTTGACGGCCTCGGGCAGCCTGGTCGGCCGCCTGGTGGTGGTCGACATGGCCATGAACAGCTGTTCGCCTGTGGCCACCAGGGTGTCATCGGCGCGATACATGGAAAAGAACGCGTGTATGCGCTTCGCATCGCGGTCAAGGATATCCAGCATCACTCGCAGAGGCTCGCCCTGATGGACTTCGGCCACATAACAGATGTGCGATTCGAGCGTGAACAGTGTGCATTGCAGCGCCGCGCGCCCGGGGGCGTCGAGGCCGATCGTGTCCATCATGAGGTTGGATGCGGTGCAGAACACGTGGCCGTATTCAGCGTCATTCATGTGGCCGTTGTAGTCGACCCACTCGGCAGCGACTTCGGTGTGCAAGAGGAGGTGGCTCATGGGGATACCTGCAAGGTGAGGGCGTTGTGCCAGCGCATGGCGCCCGAGGCATGACCGCGCTTCATCGTTTTTCAGGCTCGCAGCTTGTTTTGCGGGCACCTTCCAGGCCGAAGCGCACGAATTTCATGTAGGTCTTGACGACATCCTTGGGCAACAGGTGCTGTGCGTCTTCATCGTTCATGTAACGCTGGGACAGGTACGTGCGGGTCGCCATGAGGATATATGCGATGGTTTCCAGTTCGCTGTCGGAATATCCCGGGAATTCGCCATTTTGCGCCGAACGACGCAGAAACCGGATGTAGCGTCGCGACACCATGTCGAGGTGTGCGGCGTGCGCCTTGGGGGCGAAGCTTTCGGCCTCGTTCAGGATCCTGAAGAAATGCGGCTCGCGGTCGATGAACTCGAAGAATGCCTCGAAGCTGCGTTCTTCGAGTTCGGCGAAATTGTGCCCACCGATCGAGCGCTCGCGAATGTACTCGAGCATGTTCTTGCCCATGCGTGGCAGCAGCTCATCGAGGATCGCCTGGCGCGTGTCGAAATAATTGTAGAACGTCCCCATGGCCACGTTGGCCAACTGGGTGATCTTGGCAATCGAGGCGGCCGCATACCCTTCTTCACCCACCAGTTTCGTGGCCGCCCACAGAAGGTTGCTGCGCACCAGCTCGGATTTTTCCTTGCGGTTGCGCCCTGCTCGCCACTGGTTGGGGGGGCGCTTTCTCCCGCTGTGAGATGGGGTTCTGGGCTGGAGATTGCGGACGGCCACGATGATGATTGAATTTGAGCGTCAGGAGGTCAGCGTCTTGCGCCTGGCAGGCCACCGAAGCATGCCAGCAGGTCGCTGATCGGGTGTTGATCAGGTGCATCGACAAATGCTTCAAGTTTCTGGTACAGCGCTTCTGGCAGCGAGGTTTCACTGCCTACGCGGCGTATCAGGCTGGCGACCTGCTGTCGATTATAGGCGTAATCATTCACTGTCATCATCTGGCGGTGTTCGAGGTCGGGCTGGCCGTTGATCTTCAGACCGATGACACAGCACAGTTTGTCCACGGACTCATCGGAAAGCAGATCGATGCGTTCCATCAGGGCGGCCACGGCCGGGTCGTCATAAGAGGTCATTCTGTGCATGTCCGGCTCACCGTACAGCAGCGTATTGGCAATGCAGAAAGGAATGCTCATCAAGGTGCCGGAAATCGAGTTGAATGGACCCCGGGCATCCATGCCAGCATAGCCGGTTTCGTACGGATTCATGCTGACGCTGACCTTCTGCACGCTGTCGGACTCGAGGCCTTTGTCGAGCAGGGTCTGCCTGAGCGCCAGTGCGGCAATGACGGGGGTCTGGTTGAATGCGCATACTGGATAGGGTTTGAAGGTGACTCGCAGAATGGACCATTCCTTGCCCAGCCGGGCCGCGAGCGCATCGACATCGCAATCGACGCGTGCCAGTGCCCTGACAAGCCCCGCCCTCCCTTCGAATGCGTGAGGCGCCGCGACGGAACCGGCGCGGGCGAGCTGCGTGGCGGTGTAGCCGGTTTGACCGACCACCCCGACCTGATAGCGCCACTCGTCGGTGCCGTCTGCGAATGACTGCAGCAGGCCCCCCGAGAAAGAGGCGGCATTGGACAGGGCCGCTTCGATCCGATCGACCGGAAGCCGGAGCAGGCGTGCCGATGCGGCCGCCGCGGCAATTGTGCCGTATACCGTGGATGAACGCAGCCCGGCCGGGGTGGTGTACTGCGCGTATCCTTGTTCCAGCAGACCACCGGCTTCGTAACCGGCGACCAGGGCCGGGATCAGGTCAGCGGTACTGTCATGCCCGGCTTCGATCATGGCGGTCAGCAAGGGGATCATGATGGCGCCCAGGTGGGCGGCACCACAGGTGTCTTCCTGGGCACGGCCGTGGAACAGCGCGCTGTTGGCCAGGGCAGCACCGGCCACGGATGTCCTGCGCCCATCACCCAGCAGCGTGGCGCCGTTATTGTCCCAGATGCCGTTCATTGCAACAGCGGCCTGCCGGGCGACCGGGGCATAGGGGGTGTTGTGGCAGCCCATGCCGATGCCATAGCCGTTGAGCAGGCAGGCCTTTGCCTTTTCCACCACCTCGGCAGGGAGGTTGTCGGGCTCGATCTGCTCGATGAACCTGGCAATGATTCGACTCAATCCCATCGTTGTGTCTCCTGGTCAGTTGTTCTATTATGAATAGTGAAGCATGATTCATTTTGATGCTACACTTCGCTTCACAATAGTGCAATAGCGTCGATGTATGGCCGCACCACGCGTGTCGGGCGTACTGCAGACGGCTTGCGGATGCACAACCAGGAGGCATTTCATGGCGTACATGCAGGGTCGGTATGATTTCCTTGATCAAGACAGTGTCGTTTTTGGCATACCAGTCGCACAGGCAATAGCAGATGTGGTGGCCAGTCAGAATGCCCAGCGTGTCTTTCTGATCGCCAGCAAGACGCTCAGCCGGCAAACGGGCGTGGTCGACCAGATACAGGCTGCACTGAAATCCCGTTACGCAGGGCGTTTCGACGAGTGCGTCGCGCACGTACCCATCGACAGCGTCCTGAAGGCAGCGGCTGCGGTTCGCCAGGCGCAGCCCGATCTTCTGGTCACGGTGGGCGGCGGCACGCCTATCGATACCGCCAAGATCCTGCAGATCTGCCTGGCAGAGAACATCACCACGGCCAAGGCATTGCTGGATTTCCGCATTCGCGTCAATGAAGACGGTGCGCGTGTCGTTCCACGGGTGGCGCCTTCGCCCGTACGGCAGATCGCCGCGCCTACGACACTCTCGGGTGCCGAATTCAGCCACCTGGGTGGGTGTTCGGATCCAGACCGCGCCGTCAAGGATCTCTATTCATCGCCGGACATCGGCGCCCGGGTGGTGATCCTGGATCCGGCCATCACCGTGCATACGCCAGACTGGCTTTGGTTTTCCACGGGGATACGAGCGGTGGACCATGCAGTGGAAACCGTCTGCTCCCGCCATCCACAGCCCTTCACTGACGCGACCTGTCTGCATGGTTTGGCCATGCTGGCGACTTCGCTCAGGGCGAGTCGTGCCGATGCCGCTGATCAGGGCAGCCGGCTTGACAGCCAGTTGGGTGTCTGGCTCGCGTCCACGGGTCTGGGGCGTATCGATTGGGGGGCCAGCCATGGCATCGGCCATCAGCTTGGGGCGGTGGCTGGCGTGCCGCATGGCTATACCTCGTGCGTCATGCTGCACAACGTCCTGCGCTTCAATCATGGCGTCAATGCCGATCGCCAGCAACTGATCAGCACAGCCCTGGGGGACGCGGGTCGCGATGCAGCCGACTTGATCGAAGCGCTAGTGCGTGATCTGGGGCTGCCCACCCGCCTGAAGGACGTCGGGGTGGGGCGCGAGCATTTCGAGGCCATTGCAAACGGTGCCATGCAGAACATGATGGTACGCAGCAACCCCCGCCCCATCGATCGTCCTGGCGACGTCATTCAGATCCTGGAGCAATCCCTTTGACCCGATGGCCAGGAATACACGCAGCAGGAGTGCCATTTTTACCGTATCGACTTGCATGAGGACTGGAGGCCATTCGTGACGAAGCAGTCAGCTACAGAAAAAGACAAGCCCGTGGAAAAAGACAAGCCCGTGGCGTACGCTGCGGCAGATCTTCTCGATCTCTATCGGAGAATGATCACCATCCGCATTGTCGAGACACAACTGAGCCGTTTGTTTGCGGATGGCGAAGTACCGGGCTTCATTCACCTGAGCGTGGGCCAGGAGGCGGTTGCAGCGGGCCTGGGCGGGGTTCTGCGCGCCACGGATACGGTCGCTTCCACGCATCGAGGTCATGGGCATGCCCTGGCCAAGGGCATTTCTCTGGATGACTTCTTTTTCGAGCTCATGGCGCGTGACGAGGGGATCTGCCGGGGTCGGGGGGGCTCCATGCACGTGGCCAATCTGTCCATCGGCATGCTGGGCGCCAATGCCATTGTGGGGGCGAGCGTGCCGATTGCCCTGGGCAGCGCCCTGTCGCATCAGGTCGCGGGCAGCGATGCGATCGCCGTAGCCTTTTTCGGTGACGGCGCCATGGCTGAAGGCGTGCTGCACGAATCCCTGAATATGGCGGCGCTGTGGCAGCTGCCGTTGCTGTTCGTCTGTGAAAACAATGGTTGGGCCGAATTCTCGCCCACGGCAGAGCAGTTTGTGGCCGACCTGAAGAATCTCGCCAACGCGTTCGGGATTCCGCATGCCAAGGTCAATGGCAACCAGGTGCTCGAGGTCGAGCAGGCTGGCCAGCAGGCGGTGGCCGCCATACGCGCGGGTCAGGGCCCTTATGTGCTCGAATGCATGACGCATCGCTGGCGCGGCCACTACGAAGGCGACCCGCAGAAATACCGGGACGCCTCCGAGCTTGAACTTCTGGGTGATCATGACCCCGTCATGCTGTTCCAGCGGGTGCTGCGTGAATATGGTATCCCTGACGAAGAGATCGAGCAGATGCGTGTTGCGGTGCATGCCCAGGTCGAGGGCGCCGTCGAGCGCGCCCGCCAGGGCACATTGCCCGTCTGGGCCGATGCCTGTCGCGATGTCTATGCTCACACGATCGAGGTGCGCCATGGCTGAGCTGCGTTTTGGCCATGCCATCAACCGGGCTCTGGAAGAGTCCATGCGCGCCGATGAGCGCGTCATTCTTCTGGGCGAAGATATCGCTGCGGCTGGCGGGCCTTTTGGTGTCACTCGTGGGCTGCTTGACAAGTTCGGCAAATTGCGGGTACGTGATACGCCGATTTCCGAGGCGTCCATGGCTGCGGCGGCGGTGGGTGCTGCGCTCTCGGGCGCCAGGCCGGTGCTCGAAATCATGTTCATGGATTTCATGACGCTGGCGATGGACGGGATCGTCAATCAGGCGGCCAAGGCCCATTACATGTTCGGGGCCCAGGGTTCCGTGCCTTTGGTGGTGCGTACCCCGCATGGGGGCGGCATCAGCGCAGGGCCGCAGCATTCACAGTGTCTGGAAGCCTGGTTTGCGCACGTCCCTGGTCTCAAGGTGGTCTGCCCGTCCAGCCCGGCCGATGCCTACGGTTTGCTCAAGAGCGCCATTGCCGATCCCGATCCGGTCATTTTTGTCGAGAACAAGGCACTGTACGCCATGAAGGGCGAGGTGCCCAATGAGCCCTTTTCCCTGCCATTGGGCAAGGCTCACCCGCTGCGTGCGGGTACGGATGTGTCCATTGTCACTTACGGGGCCATGGTCCACCAGGCCGCCCGAGCAGCTGATCAGCTTGCTTCGCAGGGGGTCTCGGCCGAAATCATCGATCTGCGCAGCCTGCAGCCCTGGGATGAGGGTGCCGTGCTCGAATCGCTGGCGAAAACGCATCGTCTGGTCATTGCCCATGAAGCGGTCGAGGCATTTGGCGTGGGTGCCGAAGTCGCGGCCCGCATGGCAGACATCGGTTTCGATGAACTCGATGCCCCGATCGTGCGTGTGGGCGCCCCGTTCGTTCCGGTTCCGTTTGCACCATCACTCGAGAAAATCTATCGGCCTGACGCCGAACAAATCATCCAGGCCGTCCAGCGCGTGATGGCCTGATCCCTGTCTCTGGAGGAAGAAAATGAGTCAACCGGCCATATTGCAGGAAATCCGCGGACATGTCGCTATCCTCACCGTGAATCGGCCAGAAGTCCACAATGCCCTGAACGCCGAAACCATGCTCGCCTTTGAGCGGGCATTCATGGATTTTGAGGGCAATGCGCAGGTGCGTGCCATCGTCATCACGGGGGCAGGCGAAAAATCCTTTATTGCCGGAGGTGATCTGGCCGAGATGGCGACTCGCGAGGCCTTGCCGCACTACTTTGAATTTGCCGAAGACATCCACCGTATCTTTCGCCGGGTCGAAGCATGCGACAAGCCCACCATTGCGGCCGTCAATGGCTGGGCACTGGGCGGGGGCACCGAATTGCTGCTGTGCACTGACATCCGCATGCTGGCTGACAACGCCGTGATGGCGTTGCCGGAAATCGGGCTGGGCCTGTTCCCCGGCGCCGGTGGCACGCAACGCGCCATCCGTCAGTTGGCGCCGTGCGTGGCACGTGAGCTGATGTTCACGGGCGAGCGCATCGATGCGCACGAGGCGGTTCGCATCGGGCTGGCCAATCGCGTAGTGCCTCGGGGCGACCTGATGAAAGAGGCCTTGTCGCTGGCCGACAGGATTGCAGCCAAATCTCCTGTAGTCATGAAATTGCTCAAGCGCACTCTGGTCGAAGGTGGCGAGATGCCCCTGCGCAGTGCGCTTGCGCACGAACAGGCGATGATCAGCCTGGTATTCGATACCAAAGATGCGCATGAAGGCATGCAGGCGTTTCTCGAGAAACGCAGTGCCAAATTCAGTGGAAATTAAGGTGATGTCACAAAGCGCGGATATTCTGATGCCCAAGCTGGGCCTGACGATGACCGAAGGCCTGCTTTTGGAGTGGCTGGTCGATGCCGGCTCCAGGGTGGCCGCAGGGGATGTGCTGTTCGTGGTCGAGACCGACAAGGTCGCAAACGAGATCACCAGCACGCAGGCAGGTGAAATAGCCGAAATTCTGGTGGCCCAGGGCGAGACCGTACCTGTGGGCACCGTGGTCGGCCGGTGGTGTACGGATGCAGATGAGCCACAGACGGCTGCCGGGCAGACGTCCGATGCCGGGGAGGCGGCATCGGGGCATTCGCCTGCGACTGATCTGCATCAGGTCGAGCCGGTACAGCCAGACGTCGAAGAGGCCCGGGTTCCCGTCGATGTGCCGGCCCGTTTGCGGGCCACGCCACTGGCGCGGCGCCTGGCAGCCGAGCACGATGTGGATCTGCATACCGTGCCGGGTACGGGGCCGCGGGGCCGCATCAAGGCGCAGGATGTGCGCATGGCTGTGGCCACAGACCCCAGCGATCTGGCTGTTTCCTGTGCTGCTGAGGTATCAGGGCCGCAGGGCGGCGCGGCTTCGATTTCAGCGGATGCCGGGCGCTCGGGCACGCGCACCGCTGCCCACGGCCGGATCCGGACCATGGCCCGGCGTCTGGTCCAGGCCAAGCAGGATATCCCGCATTTCTACCTGTTTGTCGAAGCCGAGGTGTCACAACTGCTGGTGCTGCGCCAGCAACTCATCGAGGCCGGTTTCGCGCCTCGACCGACCATCAATCATTTCCTGATCGCCGCTGTGGCGCATGCCCTGCTGCGGCATCCCGAACAGAACCGGATCTGGGACGATGACGGCATCATTGCATTCGACCCACCCGATGTCGGTGTCGCGGTCACGACAGAGCAAGGGCTGATGGCGCCCGTTCTTCATGGCTTGTCGGGGGCCGCGCTGGATGGGTTGGCGGCTCGCGCCAATGCCCTGGTCGAGCGTGCCCGCAATGGTCGCTGCGCGGCTGATGACCTGCATGGCGGCGCCATCACGCTATCCAATGCAGGCATGCTTGGGGCCACCTACATGGCACCCATCATCAATCCGCCCCAGTCTGCAATTCTCGGGGTGGGGGCCGTACGGCCCGTTTTCCGGCCAGATGCCCAGGGTCAGCCCGTTCTGTGTCAGGAATTGGGCCTGACGCTGGCTGCCGACCACCGTCTGCACGACGGGGCAAGTGGCATGCGTTTTCTGAAGGCGGTCGTCGATCTGCTGCAAACCCCCCACCAATTACTGCGTACCTTGCCTTGAGCCGCTGTCAACCAGGAAACATGCACATGGATTTCAATTTGAGTGAAGAGCAGACGTTGATCGTGGAAACGGCCGAACGGATCGGGCGTGAGTTCGGGCCTCAGTATTGGGCTGACCTGGATCGGCAGCAGGCATTCCCGGCAGAGTGCTGGCAGGCCATCTGCGATGCGGGTCTTGCGGGCGCGGCGTTGCCCGAGGCGTATGGCGGCGCGGGTCAGGGCATGACCGAAGTGGCGCTGATCGTCGAGGCGCTGGCCGCAGGTGGGGGTGGGGCCACGCTTGGCCAATTGTTCATGACCAATCCGATATTCGGCGGCGTGTCCATTTCGAAGTTCGGCAGTGCCGAAATGAAGCAGGCCCTGTTGCCGCGTCTCATCCGGGGAGACATGCATTTCTGCATGGCGCTGACGGAACCCGATAGCGGCACCAATACACTGGCCATGAAATCATTTGCCCGGCCTGATGGCGACGGCTGGCGGCTCAAGGGGCAGAAGATCTGGATCACCATGGTCGAAGCCGCGCAGAAGATGCTGGTGGTGGCCCGCACCCGAAAGCCCGACGAAGTGGCACGCCGCTCCGAAGGGATTTCGATGTTCATGATCGATATCGATCGTGAGGGCCTGAGCCACACGGCCATCGACAAGGTGGGCACGCGCACCTTGAGTGCCAGCTCGGTTTTTTTTGATGATGTGCGCATCGAACCCGAAGAACTGGTGGGCACCCTGCATCATGGGTTCCAGGAGTTGCTCGATGTGCTCAATACCGAACGCATCGTGACCACCGCCTGCATGGTGGGTGCCGGGCGCCTGGCCATGAGGCTGGCGCTGGATTATGCCGGCCAGCGCAAGGTCTTTGGCGACCGGCCAATTTCTGCCTATCAGGGCTTGCAGTTTCCGTTGGCGCAGGCGCATGCAGAACTGGAATGCGCCAGGCTGATGAACCTGCAGTCCGCATGGCGTTGCGACAATGGCTTGCCCTATGGCTCGCAGGCCAATGTGGCCAAGCTGATCGGTTCTCAGGCTGCCACTCATGCCATTGAACGCAGCATGCAGACGATGGGCGGCATGGGGTTTTCCAAGGAATTCCACGTCGAACGGCTGTGGCGGGATGCCCGTCTGTTCAAATTCGCGCCCATCTCCGAGGAAATGGTCCTGAACTACATCGCCATACACGATCTCGGTATGCCGCGCTCATATTGATGCAAGGCGGACTGCTCGAACCGATTTCTGAACCAGAGGTGATTCCTGATGATGAACTTGACTGCCGGTGTTGATTTTCACAGATTGCGCACACCCGACAAGGTCGCCATTGTGTACCAGGGCCAGGGCATCCGCTATGGCGATTTTCATGGGCGCATCATGAAGATGGCCGGGTATCTGCAGGCCCGGGGGCTGAAGCAGGGTGATGTCATTGCGCTGTTCATGAAGAACAGCCCGGCATTTCTGGAAATCTCATTTGCCGTCAGTGCCATCGGCGCGGTGTTTCTGCCCATCAACTACCGGCTGGCACCCGCTGAGGCCACGTTCATCCTCGAGAATTCCAGCGCCAGGCTTCTGTTCGTGGATGAAGAGTTCGAGCAGATTGCTGCGCTGCCGTTCGATCGTGTCGTCGTGGATGCGGCGATGCAGGCCGACGTCTGCGCCCATCATGCCGTAGCACAGGCGGTACCGGGCGAGGTCTGCGTGGCCCGACCGGACGACCTGGTCAGGCTGATGTACACCTCGGGCACGACATCACACCCCAAGGGCGTGATGCATACGTATTCGAACATGCACTGGAAGTCCGTGGACCATATCATTGCGCTGCCGCTCACCGGGGATGACACATTGCTGTCGGTGGGGCCCCTCTACCACGTCGGCGCCTTCGATCTGCCTGGGGTGGCGATTTTCGAAGTGGGGGGCACCATGTGTCTGCTGCGCGAATTCAACGCGCTCGAGGTGCTGAAGGCCATACAGGCACACCGGGTCACCTGTGGCTGGATGGCTCCGGTGATGCTCAGCCGGGTGCTGGCCGAGCCTTCGGCTGTCGAGCACGACCTGTCTTCCTTTCGCTGGTGCATTGCAGGGGGCGAAAAGACGCCCGATACGCGCATTCGCGACTTTACACGCGTATTCACCCAGGGGCGTTTCATCGACGGCTACGGGATGACCGAAACCTGCAGTGGCGATACGCTCATGGAGCCCGGCAAGGAAATCGAAAAAATCGGCTCCACGGGTCGCGCCCTGGCGCATGTGCAGATCCGGATCATGGACGGGCAGGGCAATGCCCTGCCTGCGGATACCCTGGGCGAGATCTGTATCCGTGGGCCGAAGGTGACCAGGGGGTACTGGAACGATCCGCAGAAAACGGCCGAGAGCTTCTTTGGCGACTGGTTGCGCAGTGGAGACGTCGGATATCTGGATGAGGATGGTTTTCTCTTCGTCACCGACCGCAGCAAGGACATGATCCTGACAGGCGCAGAAAATGTGGCTTCACTCGAAGTAGAAGACGTGATCTTCAAGCTCAAGAAAATCACTGACGCTGCGGTGGTGGGGGTGCCCGACGCCCAGTGGGGCGAGCGCGTCGTGGCCGTGGTTGTTCTGGCGCCCGGCGAGTCACTCACACTGGACGAACTCGCGGCTCACTGTGCCCAGTACCTGGCTTCTTTCAAGGTACCCAGGGCGCTGTATCTGGTGGATGAACTGCCGCGCAACCCGTCGGGCAAGGTGCTCAAGCGGGTGGTCCGCGACAACTTGCAGGCACTTTCCTGGCGTCAGACAATCAGCCAATGAATGGCCTGCGGACACATTCTTTGAATCGTTTACATCAGATTGGGGGTTTGGCATGGCTTCAGAAAAAGCAAGAATCGTCGTGATCACTGGTGGCGCCAGTGGCATAGGCGCAGCATGTGCGCAGTGCATCCAGCGTGAAGGCTGGCTGCCCGTGGTGGCCGATCTCAATTTCGAGCAGGCCCAGGTGGTGGCGGAGCAGGTGGGTGGCCATGCCATCGCGCTGGACGTGGGTGACGAAAACAGCGTCGAGGCTGCAGCGGCGCGCACCGAGGCCGAGATCGGGCCCGTCTGGGGGCTTGTCAATAGTGCCGGCATCGCACAGGCCCCACAAAGGCCCCACGACTTTCCGCTGCATGACTGGGATCGTATCCAGCGCATCGACTTGCGCGGTACATACCTCACTTGCCTGGCTTTTTCCAGGGCCATGCTCGAGCGCTCTTCCGGTGCCATCGTCAATATTTCTTCGATTGCCGGTGCGCATTCCATGCCCCTGCATTCTTATTCGCCGGCCAAGGCGGCCATCATCAACATGACGCAATGCCTGGCCACCGAGTGGGGGCCGTCCGGTATTCGCGTCAATTCCGTGGCGCCGGGCTATACCCTGACCCCATTGCTGCAGGATCAGATCGACCGGGGCCTGCGGCAGGTCGATGGGGCCTTGCAGAACACACCACTGGGGGGGTTGGTCCGACCCGAGCAGATCGCCGAAGCGGTGCTGTTCCTGTTGTCCGATCGGGCCAGTGCCATTACGGGCGTGAATCTGCCCGTGGATGGCGGCTGGTCGGTGGGCACGACCTGGGATATGTATGGCGGGTTGCGTGGCCGTTGAACCGTTTATTTGCCCAGCAGCATCGCCTTGATCTTGCCGACCGCACTGTCGGGTGTCGTGTAGACGACCCGTCCTGCGACAGGCTCGATCCGTGCTGCGGCCCGAGCCAGTGAGAACTGGCACAGAATCAGTGCGTCCACATCGCGCAGTGTTTCGGCAGCACGTGCCACGATGGCGTCATGCTCATCGGGCCGGCCTTGCTTCAGGGCTTCAAGTGCGCCTTCGGCGACAGCCGGACAGATGGTGATGCGCTGCCCGCCGGCATGGGCCATTGTTTCCAGCTCGTGCGTGAGCGGTGGCAGACTGTTCTTGAAACTCACGATCAGGCCGATCCGGTTGCCCTGCTTCAGGGCCTCTTCAAAGGCGGCTTCATTGGGTCGCAATACGGGGATCGCGACAGCCTGCTTGACCTGATCGATGGCCGGCCCGAACGCGGAGCAGGTGAACAGGATGGCGTCGGTCATGTGATCATGGGCGCCGGTGGATTCCGCATAACGCCCGAGTGTCAGAAACCGGTCCATCATGCGTGAGGTGATCTGGCCTTCGGCTGCCAGATCGCTGGCCAGTGAGTCATCGAGCAGGTTGTGGATGTCTGCCTCGGGCCAGCGACGGGCAAAGGCGTCCCATGCGGGCTGCTGGGACTCGGTCAAGGCATGGATCAGCATGATGCGATGATGGTTTTTCATGGGCTAGTCGATAATAATGGTATGAGGTGTGCGTGGAAAGAAGATAACATGACGGTACGCGCGCCACGCCATCCTGGCCATGCCAAAGCGTGTTTTTACATTGACCTGACCAGACCCCCAGACACCATGTTTTCCGGACTCAGTGCTTTTCCCTTGACCCCGCTGTCTGAAACGGCCCTCGACGAAGCCGCGTTTATCCGCCTGATCCAGCGCCTCGTGGCGGCCGGGGTCGACTCCATCTGTGCCCTGGGCTCCACGGGCAGCTATGCCTACCTCACAAGGGCCGAACGTGCGCGCATCGCCCGCCTGGCCGTCGAGCACGCGGGGCCGGTACCTGTCATGGTGGGGGTCGGGGCGCTGCGCACGCGCGAGGTGCTCGATCTGGTGCATGATGCGCAGCTGGCGGGCGTGCAGGGGGTGCTGCTGGCCCCGGTGTCGTACCAGCCACTGCGCTCCGAAGAAGTCTACGGGCTGTACGAAGCGGTATCGGGTGCCCTGTCAGTGCCGCTGTGCGTCTACGACAATCCACGGACCACGCATTTTGAATTTTCCGATGAACTGCATGGCCGCATTGCGCAATTGCCCCACGTGGCGTCCATCAAGATCCCTCCCGTATCGGCCGATCTCGATGTGGCCCGCCAGCGGGTCGCGCATCTGCGCGCCGGTATCCCTGCGCACGTCAGCATAGGCATCAGCGGGGATGCATCTGCGGCCTGTGGCCTGCTGGCGGGCTGCGAGGCCTGGTACTCGGTGATTGGCGGGCTGTTTCCCGAGGTGGCGCTGGCCATTACGCGCGCCGCTCTGGGCGGGGATGCGCAGCTGGCTCTGCATCATTCGGGGCAACTGGCGCCTTTGTGGGCGCTGTATGCCCAGTATGGCAGTGTGCGCGTGGTGGCGGGTGCGGCCGAAATCCTCGGTCTGGCCCCTGCGGGCTGCCTGCCCTTGCCGCTTCAACCCTTGCCGCCCGGCGTGCAGCGCCATCTGGAGACCGTGCTGGCCGACCTGGCGCTGCGCTGAACGCCCGGCCAGCACTGCGCTGAACGCCCGGCCAGCACTGCGCTGAACGCCTGGCCAGTATCCGGCCCAGGCGTGGATGGTTACCGCGCCCGGCCCGCGCCAGTTGCCGTGGGCCGGGGCGACGGGCCTACCTGGCCGCGGCCAGGGCGTCGTTCACCCACTGATCGAACTCTTTTTCGTGGGCCTTGATCCAGCCTTTCACGTGTTTTTCGACATCAGCCGGCGATTTGGCGCCATCTTCCATGGCCTGGTTCTGTGCGTTGATGTCGGCGATAGGAATGGCAACCTCCTCGAAGAACGTCTTCGCGGCCGGGTTCTTTTCGATGAAGTCGCGGTTGGCCACGATGCGCTGGGTGTTCACCAGCCAGCCGTAATCCTTGCCATTGGGCAACTTGGTATTCTGCTCTTTCTGGTCCTCGGGCTGTGAGGAAAATGGCACTTCAAGGAACACCACGTCCTTGCCGGGCTTGAGCACGTTGCTGATCCAGAACGGTGTCCAGGTGTAGTACAGGATGGGCTTGCCCTGCTTGTAGCGGGTCATGGTGTCGGCCATGAGCGCCGTGTAGCTGCCCTGGTCATGGCTGATCCAGTCGCGCAGGCCGTAGGCATCCAGGTGGTGCTCGATGATGCGCTCGCAGCCCCAGCCCGGGTTGCAGCCCGTCATGTTGGCCTTGCCGTCGCCGTCGGTGTCGAACAGCGCGGCGATTTTCGGATCCTTGAGCTGCTCGATGTTGGTGATGCCGTATTCATCAGCTGTTTTCTTGTCGATCAGATAGCCCTGCAGCGAGTTCTTCACGAAAGTGTTGTCGCGCCAGAGTTTCGCGTCTCCGCCCGAATTTTCATAGAAGTCGTTTTGCAGTGGATCCCAATGTACCGGAAAGAACGTGGCATCGCCGTTGGCGACGGCCAGATGCGCGGTGGGAATATCGACCTCGAGGATGGGCTGTACGTCATAGCCCAGGCGCTTGAGGCCTTCCATCACGATTTCCGTCTGGAAATTTTCTTCGGCGATATTGCTCTTGGCTGCGGCGACCTTGATGCCCGTGCCAGGCAGATCGGCAGCGCTGGCCGGCATGGCCGTGATGGCCAGTGCCAGGCCGAAGGCCGCCAGCAACGCGTGTGGCTTTGCAGTTCGGGTGTCATGGGGCATAGTATGGCTCCTGTTGAGGATATTGAAATGCACCAGCCGGATCCTCACTTCGTGGGCTGGTGTTCGGAGTGGGCGACAGATTCGCTGGTGCCCGTCGCATGGCGCCCGGCTGTCAGGCGCCAGACGATGCCTGCGGGCCCGCTCATGTACCAGCGCTGATGCGGGTTGCGCCTGGGCTGGCCCATGGTCTGGGTGATCCGGTCCAGTACGATGGCCAGGATCACGATGCCCATGCCGCCCACGGCGGCCAGTCCCATGTCCAGGCGGCCGATGCCGCGCAGGACCATCAGGCCCAGGCCGCCCACGGCAATCATGGAGGCGATCACCACCATCGACAGCGACAGCATGAGTGACTGGTTGATGCCGGCCATGATGGACGGCATGGCCAGGGGCAGCTGGACCTTGCGCAGCAGCTGCCATGGCGAGGCGCCATAGGATGTCGCCGCTTCGATAAGGTCCGGACGGACCTGGCGGATGCCCAGATTGGTCAGGCGCACCAGCGGCGGCAGCGCAAAAATGATGGTGACGATGACCCCGGGTACGTTGCCGATGCCGAACAGCATCACCACCGGCACCAGATAGACAAAGGCCGGCGTGGTCTGCATGGCATCCAGTACCGGGCGAAAGAAGCGCTCTGCGGTATCACTGCGCGCCAGCCAGATGCCCAGTGGCAATCCGAGGATGACGCAAAACACCAGCGAGGTGAGCACCAGGGACAGGGTGATCATGGACGCCTGCCAGACACCGAGCACCACCACCAGCAGCAGCGACAGCAGGGTGGCCAGGCCCAGAAGCCGGCCTGCCAGTTGCCAGGCGATCAGCGACAGAATGGCGATCATGACGGGCGCTGGCGGATATTGCAGTGCCGCATCCACGTGGCCGAGCAGTACGTCCACCGGCTGGCGCAAGGCCTGGAAGAAGGCGCGAAAGTGCAGCACGATCCAGCCCAGGGCCTGGTTGATCCAGTCTTGCACGGGCAGCGTGCCGTCCCACAGTTGCTGCAACGACAGCCCATGGTCGGCGGCAACGCCCTGCAGCGCATCGCTGCCGCCCGTGGTATCCGTGCCGCCCAGCCATGTGCTGGTCGTGCCGACGGCATCCGACCCCTGCGAAGCGGCGTCGCCACCACTCATTGCAGACCAGGGGTCGGCATCGGCATTGCCGGCACTGGCCGGTACGGTACTGCCATCATCAGGGCTGCTCATGGCAGCCCACGGATCATCCGGGGTGTTGTTCTCGTCCATTATCGGGTTCCTTGTGTTCGATCGGGTCAGGCTGCGCTGGTGGCGTCCGCGGTGCCGGCCTGTGGCATGGCGGCGGTCTCCGGGATCTCGGGCAACGGATCACCATGGGGGTCGGTGGTCGGGTCCAGGAACTTCAGCAGCGTCGTGCGGCTGATGGCCCCCAGGAACCGGCCGTCATCGGTCACGACGGGCAGGGGATAGGGGTGCTCGACCATGCGGGTGTACAGGTCATTGATCAGGGTGTCGGCGGCCACGGGCCTGACATCGCTCAGGAAGGCTTTGTCCAGACCTACGGGGCCGTCCTGGGCGCGCAGTGCCGCGCGCAGGGAATCACTGGAGACCATACCCATGAACCGATGGTGTGGGGTCACCACGAAGGCCCACTCGCGGTCATGGTCCTGCAGCCGCTCGAGCGCCCGCCGGCAACCCCGATTCGGGCTTTCGGAGATTTCCACCTGGGTCTTGCGCGCAATGTCGCCGGCCTTGAACACCGCGGCCACATCGACACCGCGGATGAAGTCGCGCACGTAGGTGTTCGCCGGGCGGCGCAGAATCTCTTCGGGCGTGCCCACCTGGACCACATAGCCATCGTTCATGATGGCGATGTGATCGCCGATGCGCATGGCCTCGTCCAGATCATGCGAGATGAAGACGATGGTGCGTCGCTTTTCGTCCTGCAGGCGCAGGAGTTCGTCCTGCATCTCGGCACGTATGATGGGGTCGAGGGCGGAAAAGGCCTCGTCCATCAGCAGGATCGAGGGGTCGGCTGCCAGGGCCCGCGCCAGGCCCACACGCTGCTGCATGCCACCCGAAAGCTCATCGGGGTAAGACCGTGCCCAGACCTCGAGGCCCACCTGGCGCAAGGCCTGGTGGGCCTGCCGGATGCGCGTGGTCCTGTCCACACCGTCCAGTTCCAGCCCGAAAGCCACGTTATCCTCGACCGTCATGTGGGGCAGCAGGGCAAAGGACTGGAAGACCATGCTCATGTCCTTGCGCCGCAGACGCCGCAGCTGGGCATCGCTATAGGTGCTGATGTCGTGGCCGTCCACGATGACCTGGCCGCTGGTGGGTTCGATCAGGCGATTGAGCAGGCGCACCAAAGTGGATTTGCCCGAACCGGACAGCCCCATGACGACGAATATTTCCCCCGCCTTGATATCGAACGTGGCATCGAACACGCCGATGGTCTGTCGCGTGCGTTCCAGGATGTCCTGCTTTGAATACCCCTGCTTTGCCAGTTCCAGGGCACGGGCCGGATTGTCGCCGAAGACTTTGAAAAGGTTCTTGATCTGGATGGACTTGGCCATGCGCTCTCCTCGCCTGTTGAGCGTCGGGCGCCACTGATTGCAACCGTTCAATGATTACAGGACGTACCCGGCGCAACCTTGTGTTGCCAGACTGGCACCCTGGGGTGCCCGGCCGCCCTGGATCTGCCATGAAACAGGGCGCCGAATGACCGGTTCGCAACGGTGCGTGCAGGCACGAACACCGCCTTTTTATGCTGTCGGTGACCGTTGGGCGGTACCATGCAGCCGCGCTGAAATCTGCATGCTGCAGCAAGCGCAAAGCGTAAGATTATAACGAATTATGTATGTAAGTCCAAATTTGATGGCGTAATCGTTATATAGAATGATGTGGGGCCCATGGTATGGCCGTTCTGCCGCTCCGGGCTTTCAATCGCTGCGCGCCGCTGATTGGCTGCGCGCCGCCCGGATTACTCATGCCACTCGCGCACCCCTTGGAGGATCTGGTCCTGGATCTGCATGGCGTGCGCCAGCACGCTTTGCTTCCAGTCGCTTGCCGATGGTGAAAAGGCTTCGAGCAGTTGCGCGCGCAGCGCCAGTACGGTTTCGCGCGGCAGGTCGGGGCGGGTCTTGAGGTAGCTGTCGCCCTGCAGGGCACGCCGGGTCTCCAGGCTGCTCTGCGTACCGAACTCGATGACCGCGCCAACGATTTCAGCCGGCTGGGCGTAGCGCTGCACCCCCTGGAACAGCAGGCCCTGATAGTCGGGGCGTGCCGAGCCGTCGAATCCCGCCTTGGTCTCGACGCGCTCACGGCCCCACCAGCGGCAGGCCCGCGCCCACCCAGGCCCGCCGGGCTCATTGAAGCACAGAAAGAAAGGCTGCCCCCGTTCGCCAAGCCCGGTGTGCCAGTCGATGAAACCGATCCGGCGTGCCCCTGCCAGGTGGCGTTGAACAATGGTCCGGAGCGTGCGGTTCGACCATTCCGGGCCGGTGCCGCCATAATGCACCCCGTGCGGATGGCTGTACTGTCCTTTGGCCAGCACATCCACGAACGTATCCTGGCCATGTTCTCCGATCCAGGCCTGCAGCCGGGCTTCGGCGGCGTCGAGGGCCTCCGGCGTCCAGGCCTGCGTGGTCAGCGCCGCGTGCAGGCTGGAATAGAGCGGATTGTCCGGAGGCGGGTTGTCCCAGTCGATGAAATTGCGGTTCAGATCGATATTGTTCTCGGTGGTGCGGCTGATGTGCGCAAAGCCCCAGGGGTTGATGGCGTGCACCAGCACGATGCGGATGTCCGCGGCCTGGGGGCGCACCGCCATCTGCCTGAGCAGCGCGACCTGTGCGGCGGATCCGGTGAAGCCCTCGGGCCCGTGCGTGCTGCTCACGATGAGCACGGCCTGCTCGGCCTGTATGGGGCCCAGGACGGCGACATCCGTGCTCAGGGTGCTGCCGTCGGGTCCGCTCACCTGGTCATGCACCAGTGTGTCGGTGCGTGCGCCCGCGGCCGCGGCAGCAGCCAGGAAATTGGCCCGTGCACTGGCATAGTCGGGCATGAAACATGCATGGGTCAGGGCGGCCGGTGCGAGAGGCAAGTCAGAAGTGGTCATGGGGTTGCTCTTGGAGGAAGGTTGTCTGGCCTGGATCGTGAGTGAGGTCCGGCGCGGGCTGTGCTGCCGTGCATGCCGGTACCGGCTGCCGGTCAGGTGTGCTCGAACACCAGCAGCACGCCGCTTGCGCGTGCCGGGGGCACGACCACGCTGCCTGTGGTGTGCCAGGAGCCCGAGCCCGCGCAGCGCGCCGCGGCTTCCAGGTCGCGCACCCGCAGGACCAGCGCAATCGCGCCTTCGGGGGGCAAGTCGATGTCTGCGGGCAGCGCATGGGTCTGGCTGAATGTCTCCGGCGTGACGAACAGGATGTCGGCACGCTGCGGACCCGTGCGGATCACGGCACCCGTGGGGGTGGCATCGGGTTCGGCGTCCAGCACCTGGCCCAAAGCCCGGGCAGCGGAGGCGGGATCCCGGGCCAGCACTTCAACCCTGGAAATACCCGTGACCGTGTTGGGATGCTCGATCAGCTCCGGTAGCCAGACGGCGTGTCGAGTGTGGTGCTGGCAGGCAAAGACACGCAGGTCGGCCGGGCGGTGATCGGGTGGCCAGTTGAAGATGGTGAAGGCCGCCTCGGCCTGACTGCCGTCGGGCCGGTTCACCGGCCGGCTGAAATGCACCGGCCCGATCGCCTGTATGCCCAGCCCGGACAGCGCTTCGACACCTGCTGCCGCATCGTGGGTCCGCAGAGCAAGCTGTTCCAGCCCCTGGCCGCGGCGCGCCAGGAAATCCCGGCTGGGGGCGTTGAGTTCGGTGGGCTGCAGGATGCCGAGCAGTTCGAGGTAGTCATCCTCGAACATGATGGTGTAGTTGCCTGTGCCCAGATGGTCGCTGTGCCGCCCGCGCGGGGACACCGTGAACCCCAGATCGCGCCATTGTGCGGCTGCGTCATCCAGTGCCTGCACCATGATCACCACGTGATCCAGTCCTTCTATGGTTGCCAGCATGAGTCCTCCTGTGGGTATCCGGAAAATAGGCTGTCGGGCATCGCTGGTTCAGATCTCGCGCCGGTCCAGCATGCGATACCTGAGCAGCATCCAGGGCGCAACGTGACGGATCAGGTTGCGCATGGGCAAGGGGCGCGGCTCGGTGAATGGCAGAGCCAGGCGATCTTCCGGGGTACCGCCCACGGCCCGCGCGAATTCGCGGCCCAGTGCAAACGACAGGGCGACGGCGCGCCCGTTGCAGCCCGCCCAGGCCCAGCCGTTCGGGCCCAGGCGATGAAAGCGCGGCATGAAATCATCGGTCATGCCCACGTAGCCCTTCCAGACGTAGTCGAAATGCACCTGTCCAATGATAGGCCAGAGCCGTGCAAGACGCCTGGCCACGTAGGCCGAGAGCCGGGCCCGCTCGTGCAGGGTGAAAAGCAGGTTGCCGCCGGTGACCAGGCGCCCGCGTGCATCGGGGCGCGCAAAATACAGTTCGCCGTGGGTGTCCGACATGGCTTGCCGGCCCGGCAGGATGGCCTGTTGCACGGCCGGGTCCAGGGGTTCGGTCGCCATTTGCCACGAAAACACGGGTACGACCTGATGCGCGATGCGCGGGGCCAGTGTGCTCGCAAAGGCGTCCGTATAGGCATTGGTGGCCAGGACCAGAGCCGGGGCGCGGGCGGTGCCCGTGGGCGTGCGCACGTGCCAGAGGCCATCGCGGTGTTCGTAGTGCAGCACCGGGCTGTGCCCATACAGGCGGGCACCCTGGTTCATCACCGTTCTGGCCATGCCGCGCGCCAGCGCCAGCGGATTCACATGCCCCCCCGTGCGATTCCAGAAGCCGCCATGCCAGGCATCCGACCCGGTCATGCGGCAGACTTCGGCGCGGTCCAGGAGTTCTACGGGTGCCCCGCGTGCCCGCCATTGGCTGCAACGCCGTTCGGCGATACGGATGCGTCCTGGTGAATGCACGGGCTGTACCCAGCCTGTCTGCTCGGCTTCGGCCTCGATGCCATGCTCGGACACGATGTCGAACAGCAGTGCGGCGCAGTCGCGCAGCATCAGTACGAACCGCTCGCCCGCCGCACCGAAGCGGGCCTCGATGTCATCGGGATCGGGGCGCGTCAGGGTGGGGATGACCTGGCCATTGTTGCGGCCCGAGCCGCCCCAGCCTGGCTCGGCCGCTTCGAGCACGACCACTTCGGTGCCCGCCTGGCGCAGGTGCAGGGCAGTCGACAGGCCTGTGAAGCCGGCGCCGATCACGATGGCGTCAGTCTGCAGATCGCCCTGCAAGGGCGGACAGCCTGGTCCCGGCGGTGTGACAGCGGCCCAGAGTGAAGGGATGTCGGCCATGGCGGGTGCAGCGGTGGACCCCATTCAGGACTCCTGGTTCAAGGGTTGCAGGCTTGGGCGCCCGCACGAAAGAACAGGGCGATCGCCAGCGCGCCGGGATCGATGACCCCGGCGGCGGCATCGCCCACATAGCTCGCTCGCCCAAGGCGGGCCGTCATGTGGGCGGTGGCTTCGGCGCCCTGCTGTGCGGCCCGAGCGGCCTGATCCAGCCCCTGTTCGAGCGGGGCGCCGTTCTCCAGGGCCTTCTGCAGGGCTGCCGTGGCGGGCAGCATGGCATCCACCATGGTGCGGTCGCCCGGCCTGGCACCCCCCAGCCGTTGCACGCTGGCGGTGCCTGCAGCCACGCCGGCTGCTAGTGTGGTCAGAGTGACCGCGGTGCTGGCCTGGGCCTTGGCGAGTTCGCGCAGCCACATGCCGAGCAGGGGCCCGCTGGTGCCGCCGGTGTGCAGAAAACCGTTGGCGGCGGCCGCGAGTACCTGCGCATCGCTGGCATCCTGCGCCAGGCTCTGAATGCCGGCCGTGGCACGCTTCAGGGCCTGCGCCAGATTGACGGCGAAGTCGCCATCGCCTGCCGCACGGTCGAGTGCGCCCAGATGCGCTTTCTCGAGCTCGAATGCCGCCGAGAAATTCGCCAGCCAGCGTCGTGTGAATGAATCATCCATGATGTGTTCCTGCGAGCGTGTGTTTCTACCAGCGCAGTGCCGGGGTATGGACGGGGGCATCCCACCAGCGCAGCAGCGCGTCATCGACACGGCTGAGCGTGACGGACACGCCAGCCATGTCCAGCGCCGTGACATAGGCGCCCGTGAGTGTACGGGCCACGGAAATGCCGTGCCGTGCAAGTTGTCGGTGCAGGCTCGCCGTCAGCAGATAGAGTTCGGTCAGGTGGGTGGCACCCAGCCCGTTGACGATGGCCAGCACACGACCTTGTGGCGGTATGGCCAGGGCCTGGACCAGCGGTTCGATGAGTTGTGCCAGCAGGGCATCGGCTCGATCGAAGGCAATGCGGCCCCGGCCGCGTTCACCGTGGATGCCCACGCCGAATTCGACTTCTTCGGCCGGCAATTCGAACGATTTGATCCCCGTGCCCGGATGCGTGCAGGCGTCCAGAGACAGCGCCATGGAGCGCGTGCGCGCCACGACGTCAGCCCCGAGCCGTGCCAGTTCATCCAGATCCATACCGGCCCGGGCTGCGGCGCCACAGATTTTTTCCACCACCAGGGTCGCGGCGGTGCCCCGGCGCCCGGTGCGCGAGCCGGCGATATCGGTGGCCAGATCATCATCGACCAGCACGCGCGCCACAGGAATGCCTTCATCTGCCGCGATTTCTGCCGCAATCGAGAAGTTCAGCACGTCGCCGGTGTAGTTCTTGACGATGTGCAATACCCCCCGGCCGGCATGGACATGCTGCGTGGCTGCACTGATCTGAAAGGCCGTGGGTGAGGCAAATACGGCGCCAGGTACGGCACCGTCGAGCATGCCGGCGCCGATGAAACCGGCATGCAGGGGTTCGTGCCCGGTGCCGCCACCTGAAAGAAGGGCCACCTTGCCCTGCGCGGGTGTGCGCCGGTACAGGAAGAACGGCTCGCGCTGCCAGGCGATCTCCGGGTGGGCCAGGGTCAGCCCTTCGGCTGCGTCGAGCGCGAATTCGTCGGGCTCGTTGATGAAGTAGCGCCGGCTCATGAAGCCCCCGGTGGCGACACCGGCTGCACCGGCAGGGGCATGCGGGCCGCAGCGACCAGCGCATGGAAGATGGCGGGTGGCGTATCGGAATGCATGGTGCAGCCGGGCGCGACGATGATGCGGTCGGCAGTTTCCTGGCGGCTGGCCAGCACGTTGGCGCGCACCTTGCTCAGCGCCCAGTAGAGGGTGCCGACCTCGTCCAGCCCGCCCATGGGCACATGGCGCCCGCCCCGCGCCACTTCGCCCAGGGTGGGGCGCGACTGGTTATGGGACCAGCTCAATACGTCGGCCGGGTAGTCGTTCACCCATTCGGGGATGAGGTCATAGCCATGCACATGCATGACGCGCACCCGGTCGCGCGCCGCCTCTAGGACCTGCCTGTCGTAGGGCGCGATCCAGTCGGCGAACTGAGCGGCATTCAGCCCCCAGCCGTCGACCCCGGCGTCGGCGCCGTTGACGGCCAGAAAAATGCCATCCACGATACCGGCCGATGCGCGGATGAAATCGACCAGGCGGTCGGCGACCCGGCCGATGACTTCGTGGGCCACCTGCGGGTGGGCCTTGAACAGCGGCACCACCCCATCACCCAGGGCCCGGATGACGGTCTGGAAGGGCGAGAACACCGTGTCCAGGGTGGGCACGCCCGGGGCACCGTCGCGGATGCGGCGCAGCACCTCGAGCTGGCGCTCGAAGTTGTCATATGGCAGATCCGGGCTGCCGATGGCGCGCAGCTCGTCTACCGTGGTGGCCTCGCGCAGACCGCCTTCGGTGGGAAAGCGGTAGTCGTCCATCACCTTGATGTAATCCCAATCGTAGGCTCGCACGAAACGCAGGTGCACATCGGCTGCCAGTTCGGGCTCCCAGAGGGCGCTGCCAAAATGAATCCAGCTGCTGACGGGTGGATGATCCACTTTTTCGCCCCGGCTGGCTGCCATGAATCGCTGCTTCTTGTCCATATGTTACAGACCTCCGAGATAGGCCGATTGAATGTTGGGGTCGCGGGCCAGGTCGGCCGATGCGCCCTGCATGACCACGGCACCGTTCTGGAGCACGTAGGCGCGGTCGGACAATGCGAGGGAGCGGTTTGCGCTTTGCTCGACGATGAGCATGGTGGTGCCGCGCGCCTTCCAGTCGAACAGCAGGTCATAGACGATGTCGACATAGGCCGGCGACAGGCCCATGGAGGGCTCGTCGATGGCGATGATGCGTGGCCGCTGGATCAGGGCGCGCGCCATGGCCACCATCTGCTGCTCGCCCCCGGACAGCGTGCCTGCCACCTGGCGCAGGCGTTCCTGGACGCGTGGAAACTGGGCAATGGCCTCATCGAGCCGCTCGCGGACCTGCGGCCGCGTCAGCTGGCGCCGTTGCGCATACAGCCCCATCAGTACGTTTTCCTCGACGGTCATTTCGGGAAACAGGCGCCGTGATTCGGGGATGGAGGCCACGCCGCGCGCGATGACTTCAGGCGTGCTGACGGCGGCCAGGTCTTCGCCATCGAGCAGCACGTGCCCGTCACGCGGCTTGACCAGCTGCAGGGCCGTCTTGATGGTGGTCGACTTGCCGGATGCGTTGCCGCCCAGCACCGCCACCACCTCGCCCGCAGCCACGTGGATGCTGACATCGTGCAGGGCCTGGACTGGGCCATAGAAGACGTTCACCGATTCAAGCCTGAGCAGCACCGTGGCCTCCTCCGAGATAGGCTTCGATCACCCTGGGGTCGTTCAGGGCAGCCTCGGGCGTGTCATCGGCAATGATGCGGCCCGCATCCATGACGATGACCCGCTGGCTCATTTGCCGCACGACGTTCATCTTGTGCTCGATGAACACCAGGGTCAGTTCCGGTCGCGCGGCCTTGATGTCGCGCAGCAGGCTGGCCAGTTCTTCGGTTTCGGTCGGGTTCATGCCCGCCGTGGGTTCGTCGAGCATCAGCAGCCTGGGCCGGCTGGCCAGGGCCCGCGCGATTTCCACCCGCCGGCGGTTGGCGTACGACAGGGTGAACGTGTAGTGGTCCAGCCGTGGCCTGAGGCGCTCGCCGAACAGGTCGATGATGTCCAGGGCGTGGCGTTCAGCCTCACGGTAGCGTGCCCGCCACGTGGGCAATTGCAGCAGGGATGCCGTTGCGTCACGCACGGTGTTGCCGAGCGAAAAGGGGTGGGTGGCGTAGAACAGGCCGTAGTAGGCCCCCACGCGCACGCTGTCGAGCACGCTCAGGCCGGGAAACACGCGCGCGGTCTGGAAACTGCGCACCATGCCCAGCGAAAACCGGTGGGCGGGCGTCAGCCCGGTGACATCGATGTCGCCAAAGCGGATACTGCCCGAGTCTGCCTGCGTCACCCCGGAGAGCAGCTGCACCAGCGTGGACTTGCCTGCGCCGTTGGGCCCGACTATGGCGGTGGTGGAGCCAGGTTCGACGCTCAGGCTGAGATTGTCGCAGGCATGCAGGCCGCCATAGGTCTTGCTCAGATTCTGGACGGTGATCATGGCGTGCCCTGCGTGGTCGTGCGTTCTGCCTGACCCGCGCCGGCCTGCACGCGCGAGCGCCTGAAAGAGAGCGAAGTCAGGCCGGAGGGCAGGAACTTGATGATCAGGATCAGGACCGCGCCATAGATCAGCTCGCGGTATTCGGCGTGCCCGCGCAGGACTTCGGGCAGGGCGATGAGTACGATGCTGCCGGCCACCGCCCCGAAGGGCGAGACGATGCCGCCGGCCAGCACCATGGTCAGCAGCAGGAAGGAAAACAGGATGAGGAACGAATCGGGGCTGACGTACGACTGCTGGTAGGCGAACATCATGCCCCCCAGGCCGGCCATGACGCTGCTCATGATGAAGGCAATGACCACGTAGGGCGTGGCGTGCACCCCGTAGGCATCGGCGGCCAGGCGGTCTTCGCGGATCAGGCGGAAATTCATGGACAGGTGGCCGCGCTGCAGCAGGTGGACCAGGAACAAGGCCAGCAGCAGCACTGCGAAGCAGATCGCCGTCATGGCGCCCGGGAAATCCAGTGCGCGCCCGCCCAGCAGGGCGAAGTGAGGTTCGGCTATGCCGCCGATGCCCATGGGGCCGCGGGTCACCGGGATGGCATTGAGCATGATCAGGTAGCCGATCTGGCCCAGGGCCAGCGTGGCCAGTGCCACCATGTGGCCCGAGAGCTTGAGGACGGGATAGGCAAAGAGCAGGCCGGCAAAGGCCCCGATCACGATGACTGCCAGCAGCACCATCTCGAAGGGCCAGCCCAGCTTCGTGGTGATGAGTGCGCAGACATAGGCCCCGATGCCCATGAGCGCGCTGTTGCCCACCGAGACATAGCCGGTGAATCCCGTGAGCACGGTCAGCCCCAGGGCAGCCGTGGCGAAGATGGCGCCCTGGGCGAAGACCCCGGACCAGTAGCCATCCATCTGAAAGCTCGCCATCAGGCCGATGAGCAGTGTCAGGCCCATGGTCCAGCGCATGGGGATGTGGCGCGTGCCCATGACGGTGACCGGGAAGCCGGAGTTGTCGGCCAGTGGCGATGTGGTGGGAATCGCCCCGGCGCCCCTGGAGCCCCCGAGCCCCTGCAATGCGCGCGACCCGAGCAGCCCCTGTGGGCGCAGGACCAGCACCAGCAACAGCAGTGAAAAGGCCCCGATGTCACGATAGGCCGACCCGATGTAGCCCCCAGCCAGGGATTCGAAAACCCCCAGGACCAGCCCGCCCAGGACGGCGCCGGGCAGGCTGACCACCCCGCCGACCATGGCCGCCGCAAAGCCCTTCAGGCCAAACGGCAGGCCCATGGCGGGGTCGATCTGCTGGAAGTACATGCCGACCAGCACCCCGCCCAGAGCCCCCAGCCCCCCCGAGAGCGCGAACACGGCCAGCTTGGCCGGGCCGGTGTGCACCCCCATCTGCTGGGCCGCCACGGGGTCCTGGGCGGCTGCGCGTATGGAGCGCCCCAGCCAGCTGAACCTGAGCAGCAGGCTGAAAAGCGCCATGAAGAGGACGGTGACGCCCAGAATGATCAAGTCGGTGGCGCCGAAATACAGCGGCCCGAGTTGCAGGCTGATGTCTGCAAAGGGGTTGGGGAACGCCACCGGGTCGGGCGACCAGATCAGGCGCACCCCCTGGTCCAGCATGAAGGACAATGCCAGCGTGCTGAGCAGCGGCGCGATTTCGGCCGAGTCGCCCAGCCATTCCACCGCGATCAGATCGATCAGCAGGGCGATGAGCACCGACCCGACCAGGGCCACCACGAAGGCTGCCCACAGCGGCAGCCCCCAGAGGGCGGTGCTGGCCCACACCAGATAAGCCCCCACCATGACCTGCGAGCCCTGGGCGAAGTTGACCACCTTGGCCACCCCGAACACCAGGGCGAAGCCCAGGGCCACGATGGCATACACGCTGCCGATGGCCAGGCCATTGATGAACTGCTCGATCAGTACAACCATGATTCAGGCAATTTGAAGAACAGGGGAATCCGGGCGCCTGCAACGCTGGATGCGTCAGTTGGCGGGTTCGAATTCGCCGCCTTCTATCTTGAGCCAAGTGATGGTCTTGTCGACGTCCCCGTGCTGGTCGAACTTCATCGCGCCGGTGGTGCCGCGCACCTGGACGTCGAACAGCTTGTCGCCCAGTGCCTTGCGGCCTTCGGCGCCGGTCTGGTCGATATCATCGAGCGCAGTGCCTATCATGGCGATGGAGTCGTAGCCCACGGCCCCGAATGCGTTCGGGGTCTGATCGTAGGCCTTCTTGTAGGCCGCCACGAAGTTCTGCACGACCGGCTCGGTGCTCTCGGCAAAGAAGAACGCCGGCACATACCAGCCTTCGACGGCCTCGTCGCCAGCCAGATCGATCAGCTGGTGGGTATACAGCGCCGTGGATGTGATGACGTCGGGATCCCAGCCAGCCGCCTTCAGGCGTTGCGCAAGCACCGCGCCACTGGCGTAGTGCACGGCCACGTAGAGGGCATCCGGGTTCTTTTCCTTGAGCAGGGTGACCAGCGTGCGCAGGTCGCGTGTGTCGGGGGCCACCGCCTCGGAGGCGACGATGGTGCCGCCCTTGGCCTCGAAGCTTTTCTTGAAGACATTGGCCGCGGAATTGCCCCAGTCATCCTGGCGATACACGATGGCGACCGTCTTGGCGCCGAGCACGTCGGCCACGTAATCGGCGATGCGGTCCGCCTCGATCGACTGGGTGGGTGTGCCACGGAAGGCGTATTTGGCCAGGCCGGTGAAATCCGGGTGCGATGAAGTGGGTGAAATCTGCGGGATGCCGGCCTTGTCGAGTATGGGCGCCGCCGCCATGGCGGCGGTGCTGGTGAAGCTGCCCACGGCGGCGATCATGTCCTTGTCCTGGGCGAATTCGCGCGCGATGTTGGTGGCCGTTTTGGGCTCGCCGCGGTCATCGCGCACCAGGAGCTCGATCTTGTGGCGGTGATCCTGCTTGTTGTATTGGTCTACGTACAGCTCGACCGCCTTGCGGATCTGCTGGCCGTTTTCGGCGTTCTCGCCTGTCAGGGGGACGAAGACGCCGACCTTGGCGACACTGTCGGCCGCCAAGGCCGGGGTGTTGAAGAAGGCCATGGGGGCGACGGCGGCCGCCACGGCGAGCGTCTGGAAGATTCGTTTGTTTGCCATGTTGTATCTCGCTCTGGTGTCAGGCCCGACAATGGGCACGTACAGGCAGAATATAAAACAACTTCGAGTTATTGTTCATGCTTTATGCTCGATGGATATAAGCATTCATGTGCTGGCATGGGCAATCCCATTTTTTTCTGCCAAGCTACAAGTATAGGAATATTCAGCCAACCAGGACATATTCATGAACACGCATTGCCTCATCGAACAACGTCCCCATGACCTGGGGGGGGGTTTCAAGGTCGGTCGCCTGCTGCCGTTTCGCAAACGCCGCATGGTGGGGCCGTTCATCTTTTTCGACCACATGGGCCCCATGCAGCTGGCCCCGGGCATTCCGCGGGCGCTCGATGTGCGGCCGCATCCGCATATCGGCCTGTCCACGGTCACGTATCTCTACAGCGGCGCCATCACCCATCGCGACAGTCTGGGCTGCCAGCAGGAAATCCGCCCCGGCGAGGTCAACTGGATGACTGCCGGCAAGGGCATCACCCACAGCGAACGTCTGGAATATGCGCGGGCGCATGGTGCCAACATGCATGGCGCCCAGGCCTGGGTGGCACTGCCCGAGGCACACGAAGAAGATGAGCCCAGTTTCCACCACCTGCAGGGGGCTGCCCAGTTGCCCGAATTCGAAGAGCATGGGGTCAGGGGGCGGCTGATCGCAGGCCGCCTCGACGGCCAGCAGGCGGCTGTTCCAGTGTATTCACCCTTGTTCTATCAGCACTGGGACATGCGCGCGGCCGGACGTCGCAGTCTGGGGGCGCAGTATCCAGAGCGGGCGGTATACGTGGCGTGGGGTGAGATCGAACTCGATGGTCAGATCGTGGCCGCCGGTACCATGGTGGTGCTCGAACCCGGCCGGGCGCTCGATATCGAGGCACGCGAGCCCTCGATCGTCATGGTGCTCGGTGGCGAACCCATAGGCGAGCGACACATCTCGTGGAATTTTGTCTCCTCGTCGCGCGAGCGCCTGGAACAGGCCCGGGTCGACTGGCAGATGCAGCGCATGCCGCTGCCGGTTGGAGACGATCAGGAATTCATCCCGCTGCCCGCTGGTGCCGCCTGAGTGGCGGGTGCGCCCGTCGGCGGCGCAGGTGGCGATGCGCCGGTTGCGTCGGCCGCAAGGCCCAGTTCACGCATGGTGTCGCGGATCCCCTGGGACGCGTTGATCATCTGGCGCAACGGATAGGCCAGCGCCGCATGGGCATCGTCGGTTTCGAGGGTGCGTGGCGCGCTGGCCTCCTGGCCAGCCAGAAAGCCCAGGGTGGCATCGAGCGCCTGGCGTATGCCATCGGGTTCGCCGGGCAGCTGCCTGAGTTGCGGGATGATGGCCGCAGCCTGCAGGGCGAGGATATTGTGTTCCATGAGCAGCCGGTTGAAGGCCTGCACGTGTTTCTGATGGCGTATCGGCTCGTCCATCATGCGGTAGAACGTGGCGGCGAAGTTGCTGTACGCATAATGCAGTTGCTGTTGGCCCAGCCGCCAGCCCAGTTCGGCCTCTTGCAACTCGGCCGACGCAGGCTGCGCGGGGTTCTGGCTGCGTGACAGCGCCACCAGGTCCAGGCCGCGCTGCAGGAATTCGCGGTTGAGCTCGAGCAGCCTGCGGGCCAGCTGGGGGAGCGAATTGACCTCCCATGAGGGCAGGATGTAGCTGGATGACAGCGCCAGCAGGCTACCGATCACGGTGTCCGTCAGGCGCTCGCCAATCACGGCCGCCGAGTCGGCCGGATCCAGGAAGTGAAAAGCGAGCATGACCAGCAGCGTCATGAAGGTGGCTGCCAGCATGTAGTTCACCTGAATCAGGCCGTAGCCCAGAATGCCCGAAATGATGAGAAGCAGCAGCAGGACGCTGCTGTCTTCGACGACTGCGAACAAGAGCAGCGCCAGGGCACAGCCCAGCAGGGTGCCCATCAGGCGCCAGCCATTGCGTTGTCGGGTGATGGCAAAGCCGGGTTTCATGATGACGATCACGGTCAGCACGATCCAGTAGCCGCGACTGGCCAGGCCGCCCGGCAATTCGTGGCGCTGGCCGAGCTCGAGCATCAGGCTCGAGGCCAGCATGGCCAGCAGCGCAGCGAAAGCGACCCGCAGGGCATAGCGGAAATGCACCGACTGCATGTTCAGGCTGTTCGTGAGCATGCTGATCTGCCAGCGCTGGCGGGTCAGGAACCGGTTCAGGCTGCGATTGGTGCGTTCGTCTTCGACCTGGGTCTGCTCGGGGTGTTTGGCACACTGCGCCATGCGTTCGACCAGCCGGGTCATGGTGCGCATGCGACGCAGCACTTGCACCAGCAGTGCATAGAGTTCCGGGTCCTGGGCCAGGGCCCCCCGGCTGCGCCATTGCTGGAGTTCGAATTCGAGCGCGCGCAGTTCAGCCTTCACGCTGTTGCGCGCCTGCCGCTGCTGGCCGCGGGCGACATTGAGTGCGATCTGGCCGACATTGGCTGCCAGCTTGTTCAGCGCATCGCGCGCGAACAGCAGGATATCGCTGTCGGGCAAGCCATGGCGCAGGCGGGCGTAGTCGGTCTGGGTGGCCAGCATGCCATCGAGCAGGGCGATCATGTCGGTGAACAGGTTCACCAGGGCCTGGCGGAACCGGTTCTCGCGGGTGTCCGTGCGTTGCGGGAGTTCACGCAGAACCACATCCCGGGCAACCTGATGCGCATCGGTCATGGCCGATTGGCGCAGGGTGAGCTTGCGATAACTGTCATCCAGGGTGAAATCGGTATCGTACAGGCGGGCCCGTGCCGCCATGTAGTCTGCGGTGGCAAACAGGGCCACCGACAGGGCCTGCCGGGTCTCGATGCGCCACATGAGGCGCCGCAGCACCGTGCTGAAGCCCAGGTAGAAGACCCCGCCCAGGAAAATGGCCAGCGTGTAATGGGCCAGCTGGATGCCGGTCATCGGGCTGCGCATGGTCAGCGTCATGACCAGCAGACAGACGAAACCCAGCAGGCCGCCTGGCTTGCCATATACATTGAGCAGCGAGAAGCCGAAGCACAGCAAGGGGACGAGCAGCCAGAGCGCCCAGCCGACCTCGGTCAGCAGGCCTGTGATGATCGCGGTGGCGGATGCCAGGAACAGCGCGGCCAGCATGCCATTGCGCCCATAGCGTCGTGGCCCGCCCGGCGAATCGACAATGGCCAGGCAGGCCGAGCCTATGGCCGCGGCAAACCCGGTATCGACTTCGCCCAGGTAGCCGGCCACGACCAGGCCCGGCAGCAGGATGCCCAGCGCCTGGCGCAGGCCACCGAACAGATAGTAGCCGGTAAAAAAGCGCAGCAGCGGGTTGATGAGAGCGTTCATCTGCGACCTCCGGACCGTAGCCGGAGTATAGGCAATCGTTGCCGTATGCAGGCGGCCGCCTGTGGAAAATCGGGTCGTGGCTCAGACCGAAAGGTATCTGTCCTGGATGGCATGGTCGTGCAGCAGGTCCTCGCTGCTGGCCTGATGCACGATGCGCCCTTTTTCGAGGATATAGGCGCGCCGGGCGTGTTTCAGGGCAAAGTGCACGCTCTGGTCGGTGAACAGTATGGTCGTGGTCTTTGACAGATCATCGATCAGTTCGCCGATCTGCTGCACGATCACGGGCGCCAGGCCTTCGTTGGGTTCATCGAGCAGCAGCAGCCTGGGTTCGCTCATCAGCGAACGCGCGACGGCCAGCATTTGCTGCTGCCCGCCCGAGAGGTTGGCGCCATCGCGGTCGGCGATTTCGGCCAGCATGGGGTAGAGGTCGAAAATGCGTTCGATGGTCCACTGGCCCGTGCTGCCCGGGCGTCTGTAGGTGCTGATTTCGAGGTTTTCACGTACGGACAGCGTGGGGAAGATGCGTCGGTCTTCGACCACCAGGCCGATGCCCATGCGGGCCGTGCGCCAGGTGGCCTGGCCGGTGATGTCCTGGCCATCGAACACGATGCGGCCCCGGCGTGGCGGTGTCAGGCCGATGATGCTGCGCAGCGTGGTGCTTTTGCCGGCCCCGTTGCGACCCAGCAGGCAGACGGTCTCGCCAGCCTGCAATGACAGTGAAACGCCCTGCAGGGCGTGGCTGTCGCCGTAATAGGTGTGGATGTCCTGTACGTCGAGCATCATGGGGCCTCTGCCATTTCGATGTCTTCGCTGCCCAGATACGCACGGCGGACCTCGGGGTTGGCGCGCACCACGGCAGGCGCATCCAGGATCAGCGGGCTGCCATGGTGCATCACCAGGATGCGATCGGCCAGATCGAAGACCACGCGCATGTCGTGCTCGGTGATGAGGAACGTGTACTGCCCCGTTTGTGCCAGCGACCGCACCAGGGCAATGATGTGGCCCGTTTCTTCAGGGGTCATCCCCGCGGTGGGTTCGTCGAGCAGCACCAGCTCGGGCTGTGTGGCCAGGACCACGGCGATTTCGACCAGGCGCTTGTCGCCATAGCTGATGGTGCCGGCGATCTGTTCGGCCAGGCGATCGAGGCCAAGCCTTTCGAGCAGCGCATCGGCCTCGCGGCGTATGGCCTGGTTGCGATCTGCGCGATTGAACCAGCGCCGGCCTTCCCGATGCCATGCAGTGAGCGCAACCTCGACGTTTTCCCGCACCCGCATTTCGGTAAAGATGTTGTTGATCTGGAAGGACCGTGAAATGCCGAGCCGGCTGATCCTGTGGGGTGGCAGGCCGCCGATTTCCTGCCCCTTGAACAGGATGCTGCCCTGCGACGGCGCCATGCGCCCCGACAGCAGGTTGTAGAAGGTGGTCTTGCCCGCGCCGTTGGGCCCGATGATGGCCAGGGTCTCACCGCGCTGGACGTCGAGCGAGACCCCCGATACGGCTGCAAAACCGCCAAAGCGCTTGCCCAGATCATGGATGCGCAGGATGGGTTCGCCTGCGGCTATCGGTGTCATGGCAGCCTCCGGCGGCGCCGGGCCTGCAGCGCGTCGAGCACGGTGCCCAGCAGGCCGCGACGAAAGAACATCACCATGAGCGCGAGGATGATGCCCAGGAACAGCATCCAGGACTGGGTGAGACTGGTGATCCAGGTTTCGAGCAGCACGAACACGCCGGCCCCCAGGAAGGGCCCGAGAAAATAGCCACTGCCACCCAGGATGGTCATCAGCACAGGCTCGGCCGATGTGCTCCAGTGGGCCAGCTCCGGGCTGGCGATGCGCAGGAAAGGGGCCATGAGCCCGCCCGCCAGGCCGGCGAAGCCCCCGGCGATGGTGAAGGCCGCCAGGCGGTAGAGGCGGATGTTCAGGCCGCAGAATGCCACGCGTTCGGGATTCTGGCGGATGGCCCGCAGGATGAGCCCGAAAGACGAATTGCAGATGCGGTACAGTGCCAGGCTGGCCAGCACCACGATGACCAGCACCACCCTGTAGTAGACCGCCGGGTTGCCCAGGGTGAAGTCGAGCCCGAGCCCCAGCGAGCCCACCGAAAACCCCGAGATGCCATCGCTGCCGTTGGTGACCGAACGCCATTGGTGGGCGACGCCGAAGACCATCATGCCAAAGGCCAGGGTGAGCATGGCGAAGTAGACTTCATCGAGCCGCACGCAGAAAAACCCGATGACGAGTGCCAGGATCAGCCCGGCCGCGAACGAAACCAGCAGGCAGGCGAGCAGGGGCCAGTGCAGCGACTGCAGCAGCATGGCAGTGGCGTAGGCGCCCATGCCAAAGAATGCCGCATGGCCGAAGCTCAGCATGCCGGTATAGCCGAATACCAAGTTGAAGCTGGCGGCAAACAGGCCGAGGATCAGGATCTGGGTGGCGATGAACAGATAGAAGAATGGTGCCAGAGAGGGCAGGGCGTACAGCAGCACCAGCGCAGCCGCCAGGAAGAACAGGCGCAGGGGAAGAGTCATGCGGATTTCCTTGCCCCCATCAACCCGTGGGGTTTGAACAGCAGCACCAGGGCCATGCCGATATAGGGCAGGACCAGATTGGCATCGGGCAGATAGCGCCCGCCCAGGCCGTGGATCAGGCCCAGGACGATGGCGCCCAGCAGGGCCCCGGGAAAGCTGCCCAGGCCGCCGATGACGACGACGATGAAGCTTTCTATGATGATCTTGTCGCCCATGCCGGGGTCGATCGCCCGCATGGGCGCGGCCACGGCCCCGCCCAGGGCTGCCAGCCAGGCGCCGAAGGCAAAGGCGCCGGTAATGACCAGCCGCGTGTTGATGCACAGGACCTGGGCCATTTCACGGTCGAGCGCCGCGGCGCGCATGATCTTGCCCAGCCGGGTGCGGTTGAACAGCAACCACAGCCCGAGCAGCGTGCACAACCCCACGATGAGCACGAATACGCTGTAACGTGGATAGGACAGGCCGCCGGGCAGGTCGATGGCCCCCCGAAGGGGCACCGGTGGATCGATGACGTGGATGCCGGTGCCCCAGATGAGGCGTACGGACTCGTTCAGGATGAGCAACAGAGCGAACGTGAGCAGCAGGCTGTCGGCGACTTCGCGCTGATAGACGAAGCGCAGCATGCTGCGGTCGATCAGGATGGCAACGCCGGCCACCACCAGCGGCGCCATGAGCAACGTGGCCCAGAACGGCAGCCCAAGCCCGGCCATGAGGGCGAAGCTCATGTAGGCACCCAGCATGTACAGCGCGCCGTGGGCGAAGTTGATGACGTTCAGCACCCCGAAGATGATATTCAGGCCTACTGCGATGATGAACAGCAGCAGGCCGATATCAAGGCTGTTGAGCAGGGCCAGCCCGAGTCCGGCCATCTCAGAGCTTGCACTCGGGGTCGACCGGTGGCGTCACGCTGGCGCCCTCGAAGTTGTGCAGCTGGGTGAGCGAGCGGATCTTGTCGGCCTCGTTCATGGCACCGGTCAGGCCCCAGGTGGGCCCGATGAGCGCCTGGTGATCGCCGGCCCGGAAGGTGAGATCACCCGTGGGCGCGGGTACCGTCAGGCCGGCCAGCGCAGCAATGATCTTGTCGGGCTCGACCGCGCCGGCCTTTTCGATGGCGTCCTTGAAGGAATACACGGCCATGTAGGCGCCTTCGGCGTTATAGCTGGGGGGCTGGTTCCAGGCCTTCTTGTAGGCCTCGACGAATTTCGTGTTGATCGGGTTGTCCCAGGAGCCGTACCAGTAGCGCGTACCCAGCCAGATGTCTGCCGGCATCTGATCGCCCAGGGCGGTGAGCACCTCGGTGGCGGCGCCCACGCTCATGAGCACCTTGAAGCCCTGCTTGAAGAAACCGCGATCGTTGGCCTGGCGCACGAAATTGACCAGGTCGCCGCCCCACAGCGAGATGAGGATGCCATCGGGCTTGCTTTCCATGACGCTGTTGATGAATGGCGTGAAATCTTCGGCACCGAACCTGGGAAACGCAAGCTGGTCTTCCATGAGCACCGCGTCGGGCTTCTTTTCCTTGAGGTATTTGCTGAAGAATTCCCAGGACTGGTGGCCGAAGGCGTAATCGGGGCCTATGGTGGTCCATTTGACGGCCCCGGTGCCCGCCGCGATATCGGCCGCACCCATCATGTTCTGGTTCACGTTGACGCTGAGGCGGAAGGTGTACTTGTTGCACAGCTTGCCGGTGACGTCGGGCGTGGCCGCGTGGGTGATCATGAAGGGCTTGCCCAGTTCGGGCAGCACCGGGACCAGGCCCTGGGCCACACCGGAGCTGTCGAGGCCCATCATCAGATCGACGTTGTCCTGGTACACCATTTTGCGGGCCACCTGGATGGCCGTGGCGGCCTTGCCCTGGCTGTCTTCGATCTGGATGGACAGCTGGCGCCCCAGTACCCCGCCCTGGGCGTTGATTTCGTCGATGGCCAGCGTTGCGCCCTGCTTGGCGAATTCGCCATAGGATGCCGCGCTGCCGGACATGAGGTAGATGCCGCCGATGCGGATGGGGTCTGCGGCCTGGGCGCTGCCAGCGGCAAATGCCGCTGCCATGGCCACGGCGAGCAGCGTGCTGCGTGTGGATGCTTTCATTGTGGTCTCCTGGGAAGGCAGATGTTACGGTCATCTGTCAATTTGTTTCTTCACCGAAGTCTACACCAATATGCAGGTTTTCTCAGGGGGGGTTGCACGTCTGGCTCGTCCGGCTTTCGCTCACGGAATGGGCTGGCCCGATGGGTCGCGTGGCAGGACGTTGCAATACGCTCACGGCGCTGCCGGTGCACTCGGAGGCGCTCGTGCCAACAGGCATAAAATAGGGTCTTCTCAAGGGGGTTCAGATGATTGCAGGTGTGGATCAGGACAGTGTGGCTTTTCTGAACGGGGCCTGGCTGCCGCTGGGTGAGGTCAGGATATCGGCGCTCGACAGAGGCTTCATCTTCGGCGACGGGGTCTACGATGTGGTACCCGCCTATGGCGGCCAGCCATTTCGCATGGCGCATCATCTGGCGCGCCTGCAGCGCAGCCTGGCCGCCGTGCGCATCGAGACCGGGCGCAGCACCCCGGCCTGGCAGGCATTGGTGCTCGAGCTGCTGGCACGCAACCCCGATATCGGCGATTGCACCGTCTATCTGCAGGTCACGCGCGGGGTGGCCCGGCGCGATCATGGCTTCCCGGCCGGTGTGGCGCCCACTGTGTTCGGCATGGTGTCTCCCCTGCGGCGGCCGACGCAAGACCAGCGGACCCGGGGCCTTGCGGTGATCAGCATCGTCGACGAACGCTGGCTGCATTGCGAGATCAAGTCGACCTCACTGCTGGGCAATGTGCTGGCCCGGCAGCAGGCCGTCGATGCAGGCGTGGATGAGGTCGTGCAGTTTCGCGATGGCTTTCTGACCGAAGGCGCGTCCTGCAACATCTGGGTCGTCAAGAACGGGGTGTTGCACGCGCCCCTGCGCAATCATCTGATCCTCGAGGGCGTGCGTTACGCTTTCCTGGTCGAGCTCGCAAAACAGGCCGGCATTCCTTTCGAGGCGCGCCCCATTGGCCGAGACGAAGTCGGCCTGGCCGATGAATTGCTGCTCTCCTCGGCCAGCAAAGAGGTGCTGCCGATCATCACCCTGGATGGCCGGCCCGTGGGGACTGGCCGCCCCGGCCCCGTATATGGGGCGCTGCGGGCTGGCTACGATGCCGCCATCGATGCGCTCGTCACGGTGGCCTGAAATCGGCCTAGAATGACACACCGCAGCAATTATTCTCGAGGAGGATTGCACGATGCAAGAAGTGGTGATCGTTCAGGCCTGTCGTACGGCCATTGGTGATTTCGGTGGCGCACTCAGGGATGTCCCGCCCTGCGAGCTGGGGGCTCTGGTCGTGCGCGAACTGCTCGCCCGGGCCCAGTTGCCGGCGACCGACGTGGGGCATGTCGTATTCGGCCACGTGATCAATACCGAGCCGCGCGACATGTATCTGTCGCGCGTGGCGGCGCTCGACGCCGGCATCGACAAGGCCACGCCGGCTTTCAACGTCAACCGGCTGTGTGGCTCGGGCCTGCAGGCCATCATCTCGGCCGCCCAGGGCCTGATGCTGGGCGATGCCGAAATCGCCATCGGTGCCGGGGCCGAAAGCATGAGCCGCGCCCCCTATGCCGCCTCGGGGCAGCGCTGGGGTTCGCGCATGGGGGATTCGCGCCTGGTGGACATGATGGTCGGCGCCCTGTCGGATCCTTTCGAAAAGTATCACATGGGGGTAACGGCCGAGAACGTGGCAAAGAAATACGGCATCAGCCGGGCCGATCAGGATGCGCTTGCGCTCGAGTCCCACAGGCGCGCAGCACACGCCATCGAGCAGGGTTATTTTGCCGGGCAGATCGTGCCCGTCGTGCAGAAGACGCGCAAGGGCGAGGTCGTGTTCGATCGCGACGAACACGTGCGCACGGACGTGACGGCTGAAGGCCTGGGCAAGCTCAGGCCCGTGTTTGCGAAAGAAGATGGCACGGTCACTGCCGGCAACGCCTCGGGCCTGAACGATGCCGCGGCCGGCGTGCTGCTCATGACGGCCGATGCCGCCCGGGCGCGCAGTCTGCAGCCCATGGCACGCCTGGTGGCCTATGGCCACGCCGGGGTCGATCCGCAATACATGGGCATGGGGCCCGTGCCGGCGACCCGCCAGGCGCTGCAGCGGGCAGGCCTGGACCTTTCCCGGATCGATGTCATCGAGGCCAACGAGGCATTCGCCGCCCAGGCCTGTGCCGTTGCGCGTGAACTCGGCTTTGATCCCGACAAGGTCAACCCCAACGGCAGTGGCATCAGCCTCGGTCATCCCATCGGTGCCACCGGCGCGCTGCTCACGGTCAAGGCACTCCACGAGTTGCAGCGCATCCAGGGCCGCTACGCGCTGGTCACCATGTGCATCGGCGGGGGCCAGGGGATCGCTGCGATTTTCGAGCGGGTCTGAGGCCCATGCGCCGCAGTGCGTACGGGGCATCGCAGGCCGTGTCGCTGATGCTCGATGAGCCGACCCTGTCCGAACTGGATGGGGTGCGCTACCTGCACCTGGGCACCGAGTGGGTGCAGGGTGCGATGCGCCTGAACCGGCCTTCCGAGCTGGTGCTGGCCTATACCCGGCAGATGATGGCCTGGCTGCTGTTCACGCGCGCTGGCCAGCGCGACACGCTGGCGATTCTGGGGCTGGGTGCCGGCGCCCTGCTGCGCTACTGCCTGCGCCACACGCGCAGTCGCGTCGTCACGGTCGAGCACAACGAACGGGTGCTGGCGTTCTGTCGCACCTATTTTCGCCTGCCCGAGCCAGAGCGCTCGCGGATCGATCTGGCCGATGCCCGGGACTGGGTCGCCGAACCGCAGCGTGCCGGGCACTATCGGGCCTTGATGGTCGATGTCTATGATGGCGACGCGCAAGGGCCAGCCTGCGACGATCCGGCGTTCTACCGCGGCTGCTGGCGGGTCCTGGACGATAATGGCGTGATGACGGTCAATCTGTTCAGCCGGCATCCCAGCTGGTCGCCCAATGTGCGTGGCATACGCGCGGCGTTCCGGGGCCAGGTGCTGCGCTTGCCCGAGATCGACGAAGGCAATGTCGTGTTGCTGGCCTTCAAGGGCCCGCTGCCGGATCTTCATCATCCCGACGTGCTCGCACGCGCCCAGTGGCTCGAAGCGCGCCTGGGCCTGCCCGCGCCGCAGTGGCTGCATGCCTTGCAGCAGCAGAGCGCTGTTGTTTGACAACGGCACCTGTTTCTTCCTAAAATTGCGGTCTTCTCACGGCAGGCGGTTAGCTCAGTTGGTTAGAGCGCTACGTTGACATCGTAGAGGTCGCTGGTTCGAATCCAGTACTGCCTACCAGAATATTGCCAACGGCTGCCCAGCCGTGCCAAGAAAGCCGCTCAATCTATTGATTCAGCGGCTTTTCTTTGCAAGGAGTTCCAAGTCTTGCCAAGCCCAGCCGAGGCGCGATGGGGGCACGGATGGGGGTATGCCCATCAGCGATGGGGTATGGCGCATCCCCCACGAATTCTGCGTTTTTCGTGTCCAGGTAATCCGACCACCACTGCATGAGCGCACAGCGCTCGTCCCAGTACTCGGCGTGGTTGTATGTCCGGCGAATCTTGTTCCTGTCTTTGTGTGCGAGCTGGCGCTCGATTGCGTCGGGCCGGATGCCGCTGTGCTCGTTCATGACGGTGCTGGCCAGACCCCGGAATCCGTGTCCTGTCTGCTGGCCGGCAAACCCCATGATCTTGAGCGCCCTGTTCAGCGTATCCGCGCTGATCGTGCCTCTGGGATTTCTCATTCCGGGGAACAGGTATTTGTGGCCGCCAGTAAGCTGCTGCAGATCTCGCAGCAACTGGATGGTCTGACGAGAAAGCGGGACCAGGTGGCTGGGCCCCCAGGCCTTCTGGATCACTGATCCCTTCATCCTTTCAGCGGGGATCTCCCAGATCGCGGCTTCGAGGTCGAATTCCGACCAGCGCGCCCACCGCAGCTCGTTGGTGCGCGGGAACGTCCGTATCATCAACTGCAGAGCAAAGCGCGTTTCTGGCCTGCCGTGATAGCCGTCGATGCGCTGAAGCAGCACCGGAATTGTGGCGGCGTCCACGTGCGGGAAGTGCTGTACGGGCGGTCGATCCGCAAGGAACTGGCGCAGTCCTTGCGTGACATCCGCGTGGACTTCGCCGATTCCAGCCGCATAGCGAAACACCATGCCGATCGCATCAAGCACCCTGGTCGCCATTTCCATAGCACCTCGATTCTCGACTGCGCGCACAGCGTCCAGCACAACCTTGCCGGAAATCTGATCGATGGGCTTCATGCCGAAGTAGGGATACGCGTTCGCCGTCAGCGCGTTTTTCATCCGCGAGTGGTATCCATCGCTCCAGGACTTCTTTTTGATGCCAAGCCATTCCTTGGCGATCACATTGAATGTGCGGCTCGTTGATTCGGTGCCGGGATCCGCAGGGGCATGATCGGGATCGACGCCGGCGGCCAAGTGTTGCCTGGCTTGTTCTCGCAGGATCCTGGCCTTGGCCAGTGTGATGTCCGGATATTGCCCGAATGTGATCGAGGTTTCCTTTCTGCTGATGGGTCTTCGGTATTTCAGCCGCCATCGCTTGCCACCAGTTGGCAGGATCTCCAAGTAAAGGCCACCACCATCGAACAGCTTGTTCCCCCCTTCGGTGCGGTATTTCGCGCCGCGGCATTGAGCGTCAGTCAGAGGGGGGATTTTCTTTGCCATGGGGTTGTCTGTAGCCGTCCGGATTTTCGAGCCATGCCAGGATTTCAGAGCCCCGCCAAGCGGTGCACGCGCCACTGATCCTGATCGGGGCGGGTGCCTTGTGGCTCAGCACGCGCTTGCGCCACGTTTCACGGCTGAATGGGATACGATCCGCGAATTCTCCCCACCTGTAAAGGCCTTCTGGGTGGATCGTTGCAGCACCATATCGTGCGCCAGGGCGTTGTTTCATCGGATCATGGTCGGATAAGTCCATGTCTCTGGTCATTCTGAGCGCTCCACAAAGGTCTCCTGCGTCAATCTGGCCTGCCGCCTCCACTTCAGCACCGAGCGCATCCGTACTCCCAACTCTTTGGCGATCTCGGTGGCGCTCTCCCCGCGTGCCATTCTCGCCACAGCCGCCTCGCGCTCGTGCGGGTGGATTCTGGGCGCGGTCTTTCGTGGGGCCGGGGCTGGTGTCGGTCGGTCGACGGGGATCTGCCGAATGAGGCTTGCGAATGGGTTCATGGGGTGTCCTTCTGAGCGAGTGCGATACGGGCACGCTTGCCATACTCAACGGCAAACTCTTTCATCAACGCCACCAGCGACGCCGTGTCTTGGTCCAAAACGGCATCGCCCATTCGTTTTGCCATACTGGCGTACCACTCCAGCGCCTCCCGCAGCCGCTCATTTTCCTGTTCGACCTGAGCGATCGAGCCCTTGAGCAGCGCAATATGCGCCTTCATGCCATCGATTTTCGACCCCGGATAGACCGTACTGTCGATCAAATCGACGATGACCTTGGGGCTGGCTAGCGCGATGAACTGGGCATCGACTTCGGGGATGTCCAGACCATCTTTGATGCCCAGCTGTTCTGCGCTGAACCACGAAGGTCCGCCCTCGTCGATCACGCGAAATGCGGCCTCGCGCAGGCGTTTGGTGTCGGTGGTCATGATTTCCCCTCCAGCGCCGCAATCGCCGCCGGTATCGACCCGTGCTTGATCAGCATCTCGCGGGCGAGACCGATGGCGCGGCACGGCGCTCTGACATCCTTCGTGACGGCCCACAGAGCCGCCACGGGCGTACGCTTGGAAAATGGCTGGGCCTGGGCCTGGCGCAGGTATTGGATTGCGTGGGTGGTGGTCATGAAATCTCCAATGATTCGACTTGCTCGATGCGCTGGCCGATCCAACGGGCTACTGGGACGGCCCAGGAATTTCCAAGTGCTTTGTATCGTGGGCCATCCGGACATTGGTCAGCGGGTTTGCCGCGCCAGGGGATGGCCGTGTATCCGTCCGGAAACCCCTGCAATCGCTCGCACTCTGTGGGCGTGAGACGCCTTACCTGCATTCCATAATGCACAGCCCCGACGCCGATTCCCGCGCGGCCTTCGTTTGGTGTCAGCAGGGCATTGGCCGTCCCATCGTGGCGCACTTCCAGATCCGGCTCGCCGTCACGACCACGAATTGCCAGTGTCGCAACCGCCTGATGCCCGCCGCCATTCGAGTGGCTATTGCTGTGCGTCATAGCCCGTTGGGTACCGGCGACCTCTATGCCAATGCCAAAGTCGTTCTGGCCGCTGGATTTGCAGTCAAAAGCGATTGCTGGCGCATGAGCCCCGGCGGCCAGTGGGTGGCACGAATCCCCGGGGCGCGGATTACTGTAGTTGGCCGCGCTGGTGATTTGTGTGGTGTCGAATGCTATAGGCACCAGTGGCGTGCCGCGTCCTGTACCGTCTTCGCTGGCGTCGAACCCTTCGCCGCTCAGGGTGTGGGCGATGACAGGGTCTTGGCCTCGCGGGTCGCCGCATCGCTCAACACCCCGGCCGCTCGATACAAGGCTTGGTGCAATATCGGCGGCAAAGCCTTTCCCCGTTTCGCGGCGCGGCGCAGGATCCCTCGACAGGCTGTGGCGCTCAAAAAGTACCGCTGCGGCACGTCGCCAGTCTCCAAGATATCCGACAACAAACACACGACGGCGGCGCTGGGCCACTCCAAAGTACTGAGCGTCAAGAACTCTGTAGGCGAACCCATACCCGAGTTGGCCCAACATCCCGAGGAAGGAGCCAAAGTCCCGTCCTTCGTTTGATGACAGGACACCGGGGACGTTCTCCCATACCAGCCACCTGGGCCGATATCGGCCAGCAATTGCACCAAAGGTGAGCATGAGGTCGCCACGCGGGTCGTCCAATCCTTTTCGCAGGCCTGCGACGCTGAAAGATTGACAGGGGGTTCCTCCGCAAAGAAGGTCAATTGAGACATTGGGCCAATCCTTGAATTTCGTCATGTCGCCCAGGTTCGGGATGTCCGGATAGTGATGGTCCAGGACGGCGCACGGGAAAGGCTCGATCTCGCTAAACGCGACGGCGTGCCAGCCCAGCGGGTTCCACGCCACGCTGGCCGCCTCGACGTACGCCATGAACCCTTCGAACGGATCGACGCGATGGCCGAACTCAGCGTTGTAGGCTTTCACGCCATCCTCAATCACGGCCTGCCATGCGCCGTCGGCCAGGCCGTCATGGTCGTAGGCCTCCAGAAAGTCGAACAAACCGGGCACCGACTGCGGATTCGTTGGCTGGTTCGCGCGTCGCTTTTCTCGCCGGGCACGGCGGCTATATGGGTGACTCATTGGCTCTGCTCCTTCGTGCGCCCGCGCACGTAGCTCTGCGACAAGTACATCGTGACGCCCGCCTGGTTGCGCACGAGCCACCGATGCTCAAGCGTTTTTCGGTCCTGGGTCAGGCGCATCAGCATTGAGGGGCCCCAGTGGGTGAGGCGCACGATGTCGCCTTCGGTCATGGCCGTTTGCCGAATTTCTGCAACGCAGATCGCACGATGTCCAGCACCTCGTCAGGGTCGCAGAATAGGAAAAACTGCTCTTCTCCAGCCCACGCAAGAATTTCGGCGTC